>JAABUT010000284.1_pt1 | contig 91642 bp, 83 predicted proteins | sample 5559281 | NCBI WGS metagenome assembly JAABUT01 (sample SAMN10711880, study PRJNA513359) | rock metagenome | isolation source: Antarctica rocks | place: Antarctica: Victoria Land, Ricker Hills nord | collected 2016-01-04 | reverse complement strand
TCAAAGCATCAAATAAATAGAGTTTCAGCGAATGCATGTTGAAATCGTGCTTAGAATCTAATCACACTGCAGCGAGATAGTGCGTAGCTGAATAGAATGTTTGATCAATAGAGATAGCTCTAACTAGGAAACTAAGAATACAGAAGAAAGAAGACAGTTTCGAGCTGTATTTATAGTAGAACGAACAAAGAAACGAAGTAGTCAATTTGCTAGAGCTTGAATAGATGAAATGTTTCAGCATATTTCAATTTGAAACATCATTGTTTCTTGTTCACATATTGAAATCTCTAGAGTCTATTGACTAGACTCTATTCAACGTCGACATGCTTTGTAACAATGCAAATGTCTTGTATCAATTTTTGAGATCTTGTGACTTAAAGCTTTAGAAAGCAAAGCTTTCGTTGAGAAGAACTGTTGATGACAATAGTAAGAGCGCGAATCTGTTTCACTGATTAGTAAATGCATTATCTTTTTGCATTATCAACTTGATAAATATCTTCTTGACAACAGTGCAAAGATCATTGCTTGTGATTACATTCTCAACTTGATCGTCGTCTAATGACATAACGAAATTGTTGTTCAAAGTCTTTGATTCAATAGCTCTGATAAACTCTTGAGTCATTAGATTGATGATATGAGTTATACAAGATATTGAGTTTTGTGCTCTATTTCATGAAATGTCGCGTCGACTGAGCGCTCTTTCAAGCTTCTTCTTTAGAGTGTCATTGTTGCTTGCATTATCAATAACAACATCAAAAAGCTTGTTCTTAATGTTGTATGTATTGAAAATCTTGAACAGCTTTTGCATTAAATGATGATCAGTATGTTCAACTTGAAGAGATGTAAATTCAATGAGATGTTCACGATATTGAAATGTAGCATTCATTCAATATATCAAAACTCTCAGATAAGCGACTTTTTGAGAAATAGATCATGCATTCAACGCAATAGAAATCTGTCGTGACTCTTTTAAGTCTTGCTTTATCTTTGCTTGAATTTCATCATATTTCAAGAAAATCATGTTTGACAATTTAATGCAATGCACAAGAGTAATCTCTAAATGAAGCATTTGTAGTAACTGTTGAAAATGCTTGTTTTAAATGATTTGAAAAGACAAATTCAGTGCAACGAAGATCTGATACAATATCTTTTTTCAATTTTGTTGATTGAATTGAAATGATAAGTTGATATGACTTTTCTTCTATAAATACATCAACTTTGCATTATCTATTTGCATTATCATATTGAACTTACATGATCGAAAGATATCTTGAGCTGTGAAAGAAAGTTGAGTCGTTTTCGTTTCTGACAAGCATTTGACTTGAGATGCTTGATCATATTGAACGTACTAGATTCATCAATAGTCATAGAATGATCTAGAATTTTAAGACAATTCTTGCATGAAATCTTAGAATATTCTTTCAACGTCAAGATCATTTGAATAAACTTGTTTCAGATGTTGAATTGTTTATTTACTTCAATCTTCTTAGCTTAAAGTAAATTACCTATCTTTCTTTGAGTCTTGTTGATGACACTTTCGTCAACAGACGTCTGTAGTCATCATTGTTGAAATTGAGCATTGATATCAGCACTTCACTCAACATACTGATTATTCTCTCTTAATATTAGAAGAGAAGTATCGCGATGAATTTTATTCATCGCTTCTTGAAGAGTTCGTTTCTTTTCGACGAAATTCTGATTGATGTTTCGTGACTCTTGACTTGCAAATTCATTAGAATAAAGACTACTGAAAGTAGACGAATGAACGATCGAGAAATTAGATTCTTTCTCGATTAAAGATCTTGATAATTTGTATGTTTTATCAGAATCAGACATCTTGCAATATATTTTATAGATAATGCAACAAGATAATGCAAACAACAAGAAGAGAAATAGATTCATTTGTTTCACGTAAGTCTTTCAAATATAATGACGTAATAAATTCAAAAATAGTAAATCTTGACATTTGATGTCATTTTCGATTTCTTAATGAGTTGAGTCAAGAATTCAAATCTGATATCGATTCAAGATTAATATCAGATCAAGTCAGAATGTTGAAATCAAGTATTCAAGTTGAGTCAGAAGATTGAACTCGAGTACTCAAGTTGAATCAGAAGATTGATATTAAAACTCGACTTGACGATCAGTTTAATGAGAAACTCTATGCTATTTATATCAAGTGAACAAAACTCTCTGAGAAAGAAAATCACTTGTCATCTATATGATGACTTCACGTCGTTGAAACAATGATCATGAGACTATGTATCAAGTTTGCATTTATAACTTCTATTCAGCGTGTGATGCTCAAGTAAACTCTTAATGAGTATTTGTATTGTTCATTTATGACGCATCGTCTTTGCTCTGCTCTTCATTGATGATATTTTATACAATGATGTATCAATTTGATTCTCAATTCAAAGATGAAAGACGTTTTCTTTGCATTCGTGATGCTCGTGATTATAACATATGTAGAGCTGTGTTCTCTTACTCAATGATTGTCATTCATTGCACAGAGAAATATGTGATGAAAGAGAGATGCACATGATGAAAAGATAAAATGTGATTATATTGAGTAATTCTTTTCTTCTCTTGATTTGACTTATGTCACGTAGATGTTGAATGAATTGTTAGTATAAATATGCAATCGCAATCGTTTGATGTTTGACTCTGATCAATGAAAGAGAATGCATTCTGATCATTCTCTTGAGTTCTTGATTTTTCACGTAGATAGATGTATAACTTGATGTCAAGTAAAGAAGATGAGTTCAAGTCTCTTCAATATATCAGCGTGATCAATGAATCACTACTTCTTCAAGCACTGTAATCACAACTCTCAGACTGAGAATGACTATTTTATCTGATATCTTTTCATCAATTACTTGATAACATTGTTAATATGATGAAGACGTTTCAATATATCGACGCAGTCAATAAATTGCAAATTCTTCAATCACTTGTAGTCATGACTCTCATACTGAGATCGACTTTTTCACTAGATATCTTTTCATCTCTTACTGACATTGACATGTCATTAATCTTCTTCGTAAATCAATTGTAACTGTTAGAAAGATATTGTCATGTGAATGAAAACTCTGCATGATGACTTTTCTGATCACGCAATGTTTTAACATCATTTGAACTGCGTTGAATTGAAATCTCTTGATTCTTTTGACTTCTATTCAAAGAATAGAATCAAAAGATTTGTAATCAACATCATGTACAGATGAATCTTATTATCAATCAGAAGACTAGTAAATAAATAGAAATAATGATTTGATAGAAAATGAAAACTCTGCAAGCTTTCACTTTCATTTCTTAGCAATTAATTTTATCATCAATAAAGTGCTATTTTATTATTTTTTACTACGCAGTTTCATGTAAAGAAATCTCATCATCTCACACATAGTTTATCTCAAAGATTAGTTGTAAGTCATGCAGAAAGAAATGATCTGATACATATGAAAGAAGTGAGACATTAATGTACATTAATTTATGATATCAAGAATTCTGAAGAGAAGATTGAAGTAATAAGAAAGAACAACATGTAGAAGTTAAACAAAACAATGAGCTTCATTTGAATTGAATAGCAAACATGCTTCATTTGATGATCAAACAGCTCATGTTCATGAATGAGTTTTTATTCAATGAAATCACGAGCTGATGTCATCAAATTTATGCTTTCGTTGATCAATTAACTCACTATTAAGTCTTTAGAATAAAAGAGCATTGCTGAAGTGTTTTTTCAATTTATATGAAAGATGAATATTTATTCTGTATCAACATTTGTGAAGACTGATTTAATGACAAGACTTTCTTTCAATGATTAGCAGATAAGCTGCTGTCTTTATGCAGTTTCTTTTCAATCTTGAAGAGTGTGATCATCATGAATAATGCAAGTGTTCATTGCAATAATCAAATAAAAGAACTCATCATTTTACATGAATGTTAAATAAACTATTTGTCTCATTGAATTGATGATTTATTATTGATATGAATGTCAGATGTGATATTTATCTTTCTACTCATTAAATTACAATCTCATAGAACTCATCTTCAATGTATTAAAGATCTGAGTTCATAAACATTTTAATGATACATGATTTCATTTTGAAGACATCTTTGATGATTGTCAGAAACTAGACTGAACTAAAGATTCTATCAATATAGAGAATTGATTATTATATTACTTGAACTAGATACAGAACAATACATCAGATAATGTACAAGATGAAAGACAAAGAGTGAAAGAAAAGAACAAAAGCTCAACTTTTATATACATGAATTGAGCAGAATCAAGACTAGACAGTAGTTTTATTGACTTAAGATTGCAGAAGTTTGTGCATATGACTGAAATGATCAAAACAGAAACTTGAAACTAAATTAAAATGATGATGATTAAATTGATGACTTGATTCATTGAACTACAAAATAGATTCAATGAATTAAGATTATTTAAAATATCAATGATTTATGTTTTAAATTGAGTTGATGATCTGACATCATGACAATGACTTTCTTCATTATGCTGTTGAATGAAATGAATGTGATAAATATTCAAGACAGCACTTCAAGCATTCAGATTACATCTTTGAAATAAATATCAAAGTTTTGAAACGAAAGTTGAAGATAGAAAATCAGAAATTTGATTCTATTTAATGACTCAGTTCTAATAAAGTCTTAATCTCACATCAAATTGATTTAAAAAACTTCAGATCTTTCTTAAATGCATGAGTTATTTCATTTGACATTTTTACTTGTATAGCAGTTCAATAAATAACAAACGTTGAATCTGTCATATTTTTTAAATCATTTGTAGATCACATTTGTGCATTCACTATGACTTTCATCTTCGCAAGCTTTTGTTTAATTGCTTAATGCAAGATCTTGTTTATCTTTCAGATGAAGAATTGATCAAATATCTTCTTTGTTTCTTCTGATTCTTCAATGAAGCTTAATTTCTGAGCTGCAATTGCAGACTGAAATTGTAAAAAAAAAAAGAAAAAGAAGAAGAAGAAGAAGAAGATTGACATGATGAAGATTGCTGTCATTAAATAGACTGTGAAGACTGTTATCATGAAGAAGACTGTAAAGACTGTTATCATGAAGAAGATTGTGAAGACTGCTGTCACAACTGATAAAACAACTGATAGAAAGAATAAATAAATGATTGTTATCATGATGATCACTGTGAAAGAGAAAATTACTGAGATGATGAATAAGATTCTGAAGCTTTCTGACATAAGTTCATTCATTCTATTTGATCAATCATTGTCTCACTCATTCACATTTTCATTTGCTGTTTATTGAATCTTGTAAATCTCGTCATAAAATCTTTCTTTTTCACTCACTTTGCTTTGATATTCAGTCTTTTCTTATGCAGATCTGATTGACAAGACAGCAAGATAACAAAGTTCTGTTTATCACTTCAAAGATTATATAAAGACATAGAAAATTGCTTAATGCTGATGTTTGCTTCATTGTTAGATATTATCTTACTTCATAAAAACTGTTGAATGTAATTCATATTATAGTGCTTGTCTGTAAAATTCATGAAACAGAAGTCATTCTGATTTTTACAATGTTTATCGTTGCATTGTCAATGATTCAGCAATGCTTTATTGAAATTGTTAACATCAACAAGTGTTTCTGCTCTGATTTGAGCTTGATTCAGAAGTTGATTAATGTAAATGCATCTTTGACAAGATTTCTCATCAATGTCAGAATCTTTAAAAACAATCTCAGCAAATCTTTTACAAGTAGACTTTTCAATCTTCACGTTGATCTTTATCTTGATTATATAGTCAGTAACTCTTTTTTCAGTCAAAGTGAGCAAGATTTTCTTTCATTTTAACTTATTAAAATCATCAATAAACTGTTGCTTTCAAATGACTTTTAATTTATTAGCTTTGATGATGATCATTTAATTAATAATAATTCAGTTCTTGACATTATCATCTTTGATCTTAATAATCTCATTTAAAATCTCTTTGAAGCTTTAAATCTGAAACTTCAAAGTCAGCATTTGAGCAATGTGACTAAATCACTCAAGTCTTTAATTTACATGAAGATAAATTAATATAAACAGCATAGAATCATCAATTCGATCTTCAAAGTTCATAGTTTTGAGCTCAGAAATAAACAACTCATCTGTCTCTTTTCTAGTTTGATGATTCAGATGACAACAATGTATAATTTTTTGTTCATCATGCTCATTTATTTTTGTCTATCATAAAGTTTCTTCATGAGCTTTATTGTCTTTCAATCTTCAAGCAGCATCAACTCAATTCTGTTGTTCTTTTTGATGCTTTGCACACACAGCAATTTCTGCAGCTGAAAAAGCTATTGATCTTTCAGCTCTATTCTTAGAAATGTTGAATTCATTCTCTCAATATCTAGAACATGACAATGATGAAAGTGAATCAGATCATGAACGTCTTAGTGAAGAAGATTCAGATCATCAAGAAAGTGAAGACAACTGAGATTCAGAAGACGAGAATTGTCAAGAAGTTGAAGACAGCTCAGAAGTTGAAGGCAATCGAGAATCATCTACATTCGATGAAATGAGAGCTCGTCTACGACGACGATCGAGAGAGACAGCTCGATCGAAGGGGGCAGCTCGATCAGTGGTCTTCGGCTGTTCAGTTCGAGTCGTTGATTTTCTACGCCTTCCGGATGCTTTAGAGGGGGTGAGAGAATCATCTAGAGGTAGATTTTGACTTCGGCGTTGAGGCATTTGGAATAAAAACGGTTACAAGAACGTCAGGAACATCAACAAACAAAGAGGTCTGAATAGCTTCAATTTCGGGCAATTGGGGGGCGATGAGGTTGATTTCTGAATTCCTCCTATAAACGGATCATCGTGGGGCAGAGCGAAAATGAATGCCAAGGATTCTAAACCTTTCTGCATACGCTAATAACAGTACTGTTCCCTGTTTCTTTCCATGTCGTTATCATCGTTTGGAACTTTGTGTACTACAAGTTTGGCGATAATACCCCATGAGCAATCTGGATGTGCTAAGCACAAGATCTCTTGGGAAAATGCTGAACCTAACATTAAAAGCCAACAAAGACTGAGCACGAGAATCCCTTGCGCATTCAAACAGAGCCAAAGGAATTCCTAAGCTTCGTCAAAGCTTTGACTCTCGCTGCATTTCGAGAACAGCTTGCTTTATAAGAAGTGCTCTCAACGGTTTGCCAATGGCGTTCCTCGGGATGGCCTCAAGGAATTTGACTCCACCTGTAAGTCTCTTATAGGATGCTAGGCGATCGGCAATCAGTTGCTGCACATCTTCTGGCGTTAATCTGGCTGTTGTATCTTTCTGAGGTACTATGTAAGCCCTCGGAAGCTCGCTGCCGCTTTTCTCGTCGCTGACTCCAACCACTACAGCTTCAGCTATCCCAGGATGCTCGAGAAGTATGGATTCAAGCTCCGCTGGAGCGACCTGAAAGGCCCGCACTTTGATGAGTTCCTGTGTGAACCGCTCCGATTAGAAATCCTCGCTCTATGGAATATTAAATTGGTCGCACGTACCTTTTTCCTACCAACGATGTACCATTTCTTAGTGTTTTCGTCACAGACGCACATGTCACCGGTGTGCAAGAAGCCGTCCGAATCAAAAGAGTCTCTTGTCGCCTTAGGATTGTTGTAGTAACCTCTTGTTATGCTTGGGCCTCGTAAGCAGAACTCTCCTGGTGTGCCATACGTCGCTACAACGTTTTCGCTATCATCGACCAGTCTAATAGTCCCGACATAATCTCAGTAAAATCGTCCTGAAACGTATGATAAGGCATACATACCTTGCAGAAAGGTTGGGCAACAGCTTCCCTACGCTATTAGTATGATCATCCTCGGGCCACAACAATGCGCAGCTATAGCCAGTCATCTCAGTCATCCCAAATATTTGTGTCACTGGTGTGCCCGGTGGCAAATAGCCTCTGAAGGCTTCTTGTGTGCTTAGGGCCACGGGCGAACCGGACGTTAAGACGTTTCTAATACTTTGAAAAGTTTTGGCGTTTGCAAGCGGCGATCTAACAACCACCTGGAGCGCGGCCGCCACAATCAAGATGTCTGTTATGTTATACTGCTCGACACTGCGAAGATACAATTCAAGCTCAAACCGCCTCAAATGGTACGTTTTGAAACCCTCTTTCAGCATCGCGAGATGACTGAACGGCAGCGATCCGACATGGAATTGGGGGGTGAACAGTAATTGTGACACCTGTCTCAGCAGTGAGTACTTCTCTATTCGCTCAAGGTTGACATGTAAAGGACAGCTACCTACTTTGTAAGGCCTTTTATTTCGCCCTAGGAACATAGTATGCTGGGCCACAAGGTTTTGATGAGAGATCATGACGGCTTTTGGTAGTCCTGTCGTTCCACTGCTGAATAACAGGGCGGCAGTGGTATTTTTGGCAGTATTTTCGTCGTTGAAACGAATCCAGTCGGCCTCTCCATGTATCAAGAGTTCTCGCCAGGAAGAATAGCCGCTTATGGATGCCTTGAGGTGTTCATCGAAAAGCCAGACACTAGGTTTCGTGATGCCACATGCTTGTGCAGCTTTCCGGACATTCTTAGCAGTTGTGGGCTCGGTGACGAAGAACTTTGCGTTTGAGATTTTGAAGTGATGTTCCAATTCGGCCACCGTGTATGATGGGTTTGCGCCGGTAAACACGCCTCCAGCGGCGATGATACCCAGGAAAAGGACGGTAAAGTATACCTAGCAGTACGTATTAAGAAAAATAGATGCACCGTAGACAGCTAAAATGAAGCTTGGCACCAACATCATTGAACATGTGTAAACAAACGCAATCGCCCTTCTGCAATCCCGCAAGCCGTAGACCATGTGACAGCTTTCGAACTAAGATACGTATATCTTCCGCTGAGAGAGCTCTGCTAGGGTCATTGGCATCGAAACAAATCTACGAGGCGGGTCAGACCCGTAAAAATTAAAAGACCCAACGAAAAGGGTTTGATAAAAAACCTACAGCCTTGCTCTGGTCGACTTTGGGGTCCGAGAATATCCACGACACCACATCAGCAGAAGGGATCGGTATTGTCTCTGAAGTGACAATCATCTTTGACAATAGATCGGGAGAGATGGGGATGGGTTGTCGAGGTATGGACTACCTTACCCAAGTATGGAAATGTGGATAGGCCTGATACTTGGAAGGATTCAATGACAGCGAACAAGCTACCTTAGTTACATTAATTTTGTTACAGCCCCCAGCCAGCCGCCTCGTTTCAAAGGTGTGGTACGCGAGTTCTTCCAATGTTACCCAAGTAACAAACCAAACATGGTACTCGCGACTTGCGACCTCACAGATGACTCTAAATCAATGTTCTTGATACTCATCTATTATCTAATCTCAGTATCTAAATACATCCATCCACATATCTAGAGCTTGTGCATCACCATGGATTGTAATCTAGCAATTTAAGCCTTTATATTCAACGTCAGACCAGTTTTGATTATACGTGCACTCAACATGCACAGCCGATGCCGGCGCTCTTCAAGGATCCGACGTGGCAGATGATGCGGGTGAACAAGGAAGATCAAGACAGATGCAACAGAGGGACTGATGACGCAGAAGGCAGGGTTCCTCATGCCAGACCCGGAGAGCGTATTCGTCCATTATGAGATCGAGGATGATGGTTGCCTTTTCTATATTCAGAGCACCAAAGGACGGACGAAGCCGTTTTGTGATGCGTTACAACGAGCGGCGGAAAAGGTGCGGGCGCTTCTTGATGCAGATGAGATGTGAACATGGACATTTGTATTCTGTAGATAGAGAAGTGGATGTGTCTCATGTGGTTAGTAAGGTCCGCGAACAGCATGTAATTGTTCCGGCTATTGTGCATGTTACCTGATACACTCGGAGTACAAATCTCGCTCTTGATTTCAGGCACCCCTGCTCTCACGATCACACTTTTTACTCATGGAAGAGACTTTACTTGCCTTGATACGACAACCGTCGGACAGTCTGGGACCATAGTTACAAAGGCTTTGCATCCAAGGGGCTTACCGCCTCCCACCCTTCGCGTACCATGCTTCCTTTGTCGATGGGTTTCTACCCAGCTTCAGCTACCATGTCTAAATGCGCCATACAACCACACCTCCAGAGAGTCGCCTATACCCTGCCGACCTTCGCCATCCCCAAACGCCAGAATACATCCACGGCCTTCTTACCCACACGGCTATTGAGCCAAAGCGGTACCCCTTGACATCAGCTCATCAGGACTTCGCTGTGAAATCTATATATATATTCAAGCATAAAATCTTCGCTAAACCTTTTCCCGCGCTGTTGGGTCTAAAGTATGAACAGCCGCCATCTGCCATCTGGGCTCTTTGTTTTCGTTTTTTGATAGACGGTTGTTGTGATCCCGTGGCGGAAGAAGAGCGTATGTGGGCTGCTTTGCTCAGCGGGTTCCGAGATGGGGAATCTGAGTTTTTATGCGATTGCTGGAGTTGAATTTATTCATTGTTCTATTATACGTTCTTTTCTAAACTTCGGTGTAATCGCTTAGGAGTGCTTTGTGTAATCTGCGGTAGTTTTGTGCTGAGAGAAGTTGGACTGGAGACGGAGGGGGGGGGGGGGACATCTCCGTGAAAACTGTCACTTAGTTTGGATATCTTATGACTCGCCGCCTCGTCGCCTCGTCGCCTTGTTGCTTCATGTCGAGCCCTAACTTTCCTCTTTCTGAAACTTCAATAAAGAAAAAGTTCGTAGATGTCAAAGCGTGAACTGATGCTACTCGTAGCGAGGTACTATCAACTAGAATCGAGTAGATGGTTCACTTGAAAGAATTATGATGCGAACGATTGTCCTCACGAACTTACAGTTGAATAAGCTGTAAATGTGTTGGTTTTAAATTTGGAAAGTCCTTGAACAAATGTGTATATAATAATATAAATCCGATTTTGGTCCAACATGATTGGCTCGGTGGTGTGAGTATCGTTATTCCATGTCAATAAAACACCGATCTAACCATAGATTCAGGTAGTTGGTTATCACTTCTGTCTAACAACCTGTGAGCACAGGCGGTCGCCGGTTCGAGCCCGGCCCGAGTCAGCATTCGTGTTTGTGGTTACTTTTTTGTCTAAATGTAGTTTTCAATAATTGGAATGATAGGGTGTGGTGTGCAGAAAGTGTTTTCTGGGTACCATTCCTATTCTCAAGATGTTGTAATGATTCTTTTATGTACCTATCCGTGTCCGTACCCTCATCCTAAGCGAAGGATGAGCTTAGGGCGGGGTACGGGCCCCCACTAAGCTCGTCCCTCGCTTAGAACGAGCTTAGTGGGGGCTACAGATACCGAGGGCCGGTGAAAGAAGTCGTTGCGCACCAGATTAAGCGATTTTCACCACAACCCGTACTCACAAGTCTTGATTTGCCTTGATACATACTCATTAATTAGACTGAAAGTCTCTTCATGCTATGAACTACTTTTTTAGAGACATTTCTAGCTAGTTTGAAGAAATTTCCAAGTCTCATAGTTACGAATGGATCGCCGTTTTGGTGAGGATTCATATTGGTGCGCAATGGCTTTCTCTAGCGTACCCACGTCACCGATAAGGTCGCTCATTCATCCGAGGATCCATCCTCACCTTTTGTTCCTGATATTTCTGCACCACCAATCCCCACAGAAGCATCAGTCTTGGCCCGTTCCCGAACTCATCAAGAGTTCTGTACGCACCTTCAGTCTAATGAGAATATGCCACCCATCAATTCGTTGACCGATGGGCTCCAAGTCATGGAGAGCTACCTCTATCTGTGCTGTATAAGTCTAGCTGGTGGATTCCTTTGCGGAATAGCTCACGCCGCTTTTTCAAACATCTATAAACGTCGCGCTACTACCCGTCTGCTCTTGGATTCGAAGTCACAAAGCGGCAATAACAAGAACTGTACAGACTGCCACAATTGTTCAAATTGTGACTATTGCAAAAACTGCGATGATTGCTCCAACTGCAAGTTTTGCACGCGCTGCCAGAACCTCGCCAACTGTTCGTATTGCGTGGACTGTGTCAATTGCTCGAACTGCAAAGATTGTTCTGGGTTGAGGAACGCGTCGAACGAGACTGGGGTTCATTGTTGAGATCTGAAAAACCAACATAGAGGGACCATGCAGAAGAGTCGTGAATGGGACTTTTCCCTGCAAATCAATCGCTCCTTGAAACAAGATTCTATTAGATTCGCCAGATTGTAAAGCAACAATCCTACATCTGACGTTCTTTCCGGTGGCCATATTTCGCAGATCAGTGTCTGCTTTTCCTCACTGTCGTGCGGGCCTTCAAAGTCTTTCTATCTATGAGTACGAAACAAACGGACGACTCTTGCGCAAGAGATATGACTTCCGAGGCTTATTTTCCTTTTGGACTTCCGTGTCACAGGCAAAAGTGAAGCGGCCTGTCGCATAATTTCCCCCAGACCATACAAGGATCAACGAAATCTTTGCTAAAGGGCTAAGGGCTAAGGGCTACGGGCTACGGGCTACGGGCTAAATTCTTCAATTTCCCGAAGATGACTTTTATGGCTATCAGTACGGCACGCTTCAGATCCTCCCAAAGTATTGCCAGAGAGGTTACTTCTACAGCCCTACTTGTGAGCACACTAGTACTGGTTTCTATATCAGCTGTTGCTAGAAAGAGATAGTGGCTCGAAAGTTCTGCATCAGCAGGATCGAAATCCGATGAAGAGCTGAACATTTTTGTCAATGCATTTTCGTCTAGTGTCATTCACTCAACTCGGTCTTTTGCTTTATCTAATATTCACATTCGTTGGATCTACATGCTCTCCTATACACACTAGTTTTCGATCATTCTAGCATGTTTCAGTAAATTCATAGTTTTGAAAGCTTGAACGTGCTGACGAAGTTGTCGAATGTTATTTACTCGTTCGCGAGCAAGACTAGTTAGGCATTACAACCGGAGAGAAATTTCTCACTCTAGAGGATTTGAGCGATTCAGCTAGTGTCTATGTCAATAACCTCAACCCCCAACCACAATCTATTCTTTGCTTTTTCCTCGAATATGCGTTTACAGAATACCGAGCATTCAATATCTCTTCAATCATCAATTGATGTCTCATCGAAAAAGCCCACTCACAACACCTCTCATCCACCGTGAGCTTAGTACGTACGCCCAACAGCTACCTCCTCCTGTTCACATGGCCACGCCATCGACTAATCCTTCTTGTACCACATGTAAAAATACCACAATTCGAAAACTCCACAAAAAGAGACTGTCCCCTGGTCACTGATCCGGTTGTCCTCAACCAAAACACCAACACATGTGTATATCTTGAACGAATGATAACTCTTGCAGACGTTACATGCAAACAAAAATTCCATCGTAGGGAGCCGAAAAGCCAGCGCATGCCAGTCGATAGCCAGGCCGAGTACTGGAATAAGATGGCAATCATTCTTGGCATTGACATTCTGGTTGTGGTGGAAGATTTACTTCGCTGGTTGCTACCAGGTAGGCTTAGCGCATCTCACGTAGGGCTGAGAGCCTTACACTACTTTTACCGCAACATAGTAAACTTTGCCACTGTTCGGTTTCCCATCCTTAATCGAAGGAACCCATACGCCAAACGTCCGCATACCCATCCCTTTTCATGCTCCTCCCATCTTCCGCCATCTTGCGATTGTGCACGCTCCTCTTCGTCCGCACAGACGTTCGCCAGTAACCGAAAGAAGCAGCGCAAGAGACGTGATGCCACGTCAGCTTGTCACATTGTTGGTCGCTCGTCTTAACTCTGTCCGCGAATATAGTCTTCTCATCAAGAAGACTGTACTCTTGTGAGAATATGCAAGCATCACTTTATTTTGAAGTACCTGAGTCAACCTGTTCATTGCATCAATCACACAGGTGGCGGAGATTTGGAAGCTGTCACTTTCGTACGGTCTTGCCAAGTATCAACACCTGGTTTCTGCAGTAACGGATGGTGTTCTTTTTTGTCTAATGAGATTTCATTCTCGATAGTTCTAGGTCTTCAACGTATTCCAGATCCACAATCTGTATCCTTCGAAAAGTTGCCCTTTGCCGCCAGTACCTCTGACTTGATGCGACATCAACAAATTTACTACCTGATGACATTAATCGTTGCCACAGCTAACCGCGGCCTGAAAGCTCAATCGCTTTGAATTTGGAATACGAATTGGAAATGAGGCCGCATAGATATGATTAGTGCGCAATCCGCCGGCATTATTTAGCACGCAAAGACGTCGTACAGAAACGCTCGGGGCTTTCACGATTAGGCCCCACAGGCCGCTTTCAACAGACAACTCCCCGTCAGTACCTGCATATTGGCGATCTCACGCTTATGCTTAAAGTGCCGGTCGGGGCGACAGTCAATGGTTTACTGATATCGGCTGCTGACTCTTTGTGATATACCTGTCGTTCGTTTCGACCAGAGGCGCGAAAGAGCGAAAACAAGAAATATGGGGGAAACAATTGCATGGCTCGCTTTATGCTTACCAAACTCTATCTGCCAAAGAGGATCTGAGCATGCAGAAGGTTCGATGATGCGATGAGAAGGAGATGGGAATCAACCAACAATACAATCTCCATCGTATCAATGACTGGATGCGGCAATCTCCATTGATACGCGGGGGACCAGGGCTGACGAAAACCGACAACGAGGCTACAATTTCCGTCGCACAAAGCGTACCTCGACGAATATAAAAATGTGCGAAACTCCCGCATCAAGCGTGGCATCGATGATTCCAGTGACCGCCAGCACGGAACAAGGTTAATTATTGGAAAAAGATCAAGTACCATCTGGATCAAGATCAAGATGCAGTTCTTCTCCATCTTCACCTTGGTTTTAATCTCGTTTCCCGTGGTTTTCACGGCACCAACGGCAAAGAACTTTCTCTCGTCACCGATCACCACAAGCAACCTCGACAGACGCCGGCTACCCCCTCCTCGGCCTCGGCCTCTGCCAATGCCTTATGGACAGCAGAGTTGTTCCAACAGCAATACCATGCCACTGTACTGGAAGCAGTCTCCCGGGAAGCGATCACCGACAGTCGTGAAGAATGATCCAGAACCGATACTATCTACTACGCCACAAAACCTCGTTCCTCGACAAGCTGGTGAAAGATCATCCCCCTTGTGTAGCATGGTTTCTTATTTTGCCTTTACGGCTTTGAGTACAACCGGAGCAATGACCAATTCGGTTAAAGTCTACCCTGGAGTTCGATATATCTTTTCGATCGGCTGCGACATTGCTGTAGCATCTGTCACTACGTGGTACAAAAACCGCGACGACTCTGACCCTGTATCTGATTGGAATGTTTTGATCGCCAAGGATTACCATCACTCGATGGCGGGAACTATGGCATTCGAGGTGTCCGAACCCACCGAGGTTCAGTTTACGGTGGGCTTTGCGTTCTTTGGTGCTTCCGGTGAGGTGGGATTGTTCCAGGTCAATGTTCAATAATCGATTGAAGGACGCGATCGAACTCATTCCGCGTTGGGATTTGATGGACGGAATAAAAGGCGGCATAAGGAGTAGTAGGCTATTGGGGTTATTTTCCAACCAATACTTTGAAATTGAATTGCACTGTTCCACGGCTGTCTCTATTTTAGTCAACGATCCAGACCCATTTTCACGATGTTATAGACCTCATCCGCCACCTCTCCTTTTCTAAGACTCTATTTCTGTCGGATAGGCCAGCATCCTCCTCTCCGCTATAGCAACACTTCGACGAGCATCTGTTAATACCCTTGCCAACTGTTTCTCGTCCGCACTCCGATCAGACTTTTGTAACGAACAGCAAATTGATATCTTCCAGAAATGCCCCTTTCTTCTCAACATAAAAGAGGTATACCAGCGGTATGCTTGCGAAATCAAAACATGCAAAGCCGTCAGAGTCTTCCATTGTATTGCGCTGGATAGAGAAATCAATGTGAAAGTGCTGCTGAATAAAGTGCGATAAAGTGTTCAAAGAAAGTGAAGTGGTTGGAAGCTAAAGGGAAGGGCAGTAATATCGAAGCGCAAAAACTGTTCAGCGGGTAGATGAAGGAACTGACACGAGGAGCACTCGAAGACAGAAGCAGTGACCAGACAGAGATGAGCAGAGATAAGGGTACGATAGAGACCGGAGCGCAGAGAGTCAAACAATGAGAAGAAGCAATGAGGGACAAAGTTACATGAGAAGTAATATCACAGAAGCGTGCTCACGGGCGGGGTAAACTCGGGGGCAAAGTACTCGAGATGCAAAAGCATCCAAGAGCACAAACGAAACACTCAGCGGCACATAGAGGGGCAGATGCGCTCAGCGAAAGGAGCCAAAGCGCACGGAAAACAGAGAATAAAACCCTGGACAGAATAGCGAAACCTGAAAGACAAGACTGATAAAGATGAGTAAAATCAAGAGCGCAGAGATATCAAAGGGAAAAAAGACTTCGAAGAAGGAAAAGATGGAGGGGCGGATAGAAATAGTGAGGCAGCGGCTAGGGTACTAAGAAGCGGGCAGGCGCAAGGGTACACAGCACCACTCGTGACTAGATAGGGCCAGATGAAGGGATAGTTGTGAGCAGGAATACGAAACGACAGAAACAATTTAGAGACAAGGGGAGTGAGAGGCGCGCGGAGAGATAGAGATGATTAAGGGGCAGGCCGAGGAAGACTTAAGGGCGGAGTTACAGAGGGCCAGGAACGTCGTATCTCATGGACGGCGATAATTATACCCTAGACGGAGTGTTCTCCCTGGTTGCCGTTGCTCCGTTCACATTGTTGTACACAGTCATCGCAGGCGAAGCGCCATTCTCCGTGGCTTCACCTCCCAAACACGGTTTCCATAGATCAAAAGGAGCAGATACACATACCGCTTGGGGTCTTTGCCATCATCAAATCGATCGGGGCTTTCTGCACGGATATCTTCACACATGTGGGAAAAGCCGACGGAATCTGCCATGAGAGCATGTGGAAACAAACCGTCCAAGCCAGCATGTGGTAGAAAACCATCAGCCTTCAAGGTCATACAGGAACCTCGGTCATCCCTCTCAGCTTCGCTCCAGAAAACGGTCTACCCAGCCACGACACCATTGCCTACATTTTCAACTCCCTCAACACGGGCGTCGGAGGCTTGACTTCTGCACCTCTCTACAAGAACAGAGACAAAAGGACATGCTGGGTTCAGGAGGCCCATGACGCAAACCAGCTCGGGTGTCGAGACCGTGTGTTCCTTTTCCGGGTGTGCAATGGCGATTTACGACCTTGCCGATAAAGCCGGCACAGAAAGCCTAATCAACCCCTATATCCCAAAAACAAACTCTCTTCACCCACAGCTAACACCCCAACTAGGAAAAAGAAACCCTCGTCGGCGTCTCCACCGTCTTCGGCACCGTCGGCGGAATGCTCTCCTGGTCTAAACTATCTTCTGACTTTGAAACGAGAGATGTTTGTGCGGTTAATATGTTGGCGAGCAGGATCGCAAGTGCGTCGTACTAGATCCACTCGGCGAGTATGCCGGCAGGTTTGCTGTTGGGGCATGGCCGGGGGGCTGAGGGCAGGGAATGATATGTAGGGGAAGATAGTGTGGCGGCGGGGCGAAGATGGGGTTTGTAAGGGTTGAGGAAGTGGGGGCTGGGGAAGGCGGATTGGTGGAGTAGGATTTCACGAAGGAGGGTTGGTAGAGTAAGAGATGTTGACATGATTTGTTTTAGCCACAGGGCAGTACTTCGTAAGTTAGTTGGATGACTTGGAGATTGTTGTAGGTTTAGGAGAAAGAGGTGCAAGGGACTTTAAAAGGGGCATGATTATTTGGCGAACGCTTTTGTTCCAGAAGCGTGCGTCAAGGTCATAGAGATTGTGGGCATCCGGCAGGGTTATAGAGATGGGTGAAGTGGTTTTGATATCGTTTGTCTCAGTATTCATTCTCTTTCGCTGCTTTCTTCAGCGTTTCCGCCTTTCTATTGTTTTCATTGAGGTGGTCTCTATTAGGAACAGTCGTATCATCCATTCTCCCTTTCACGTTCGTATTCAAAGAAACCATCCGCGAAGCTCTCATCTCCAGCCCTCAACAAAATCGCCTTCTCGAGCTTGTTTGCAATGTGTTTTAGTTCGCTTCCTCCTTACTTGATCCAATATCAAGCCATCGTTTACTTCGAGACCGTTCGTTACGTATATTAGCGTGGGAGTTTGTAAGGTGAGGTAGCTAAGAAACACGGGCACGTATAGCCCACAGCCACATTGGAGGATTGAGGAGCGAGGAAGTTGTACTATCCAGTTTGGCAGATCCTGAATAGTGTAAGCCTGGGATCCTTGGTAGCTCCACCAATGGATTCGTCGGTATGCTCACGGAGGCGATGTGGCTAATGTTGTTAAAAAGGGAGAGAAGAGAGGTTTGAAGGGAGTATCCGGGCTTAATTCACTGGCACTGGCAGATTTAGAGGGCGCTGTATGTAAGTTCTTGGGAAGTGGAAGGAAGCGAGAGAAAAACCCCGAGCCGATAGCCCAGGAAGAACAAAATAAGCGGCCTCTGGGCATGTCCTCGTTTGTAAGTTGAGCTTTTGACTTCTAGACCTGGTAGACTAATCTTACTTTCTGTCGAGGTTCCTTCTTTTTCTTCTCTTTAACATAGTCAATTTTTGGACTTTTCCTGTCATTAGCCTGTCGGTCGTTAGAAGGCGCATATGCTTGTCATCATTTCTTTTCCCATAATCGTCGTCTTCTAATCGTATCTCAAGACAAACTTTATAAATGAGCGATGTGTATCAAGATAGTTTAACTTGAAGAGCTCTCTGATGATAGAAGAGAAAGTATAGTTCGTCTTTTTGATATGATAGCTTCAAACTTCAAATGTACACTGCAAAATGTGTCAGGATCACGATTATGGCAGCGTGCCTGGAACAGCCATGACTGTGCTCTCACGCTGAATCTGTCATTGTTCTTTTTAAATGATGAATACCTAGGTAGGAAGATGTTTTGATATTCATCTTCAAGAACTTTATTTCAATTACGGAGTAAAATGTTGATCTCCCTAAAACATTCAGCCAGATCTAACGTTCGGCACATTCAGGGGCGATTTCGGAAGTTGAAATTTTACTTAAAGCTGCTGAGGGCGGTTTTACAACCCCGTACACTGAATTGTACTGTTCGGGTTGCCATTGCTCTGAGAAGCTTTTGCGAATCGTTCCCATGAGTGTGACGTCTTGGCGAAGATCTATGAATAGGTAAGTGATAAGACTATACTGGCCAATTCTCGCTAGGAAGGAGTCGGTCGGCTTTTGCAGCCAGCTCGTTGCTTGCCGTCCTGGATCCGACACACTCGTGCAGATAATGTAGCTAATTGGCTTGAACACATTGTTCATACTTGCCAAAGTGTTCTTGTACGCTCGCGCGCATTTAATCGTCAAACTTAGCGCCTTCAAGAAGCTTTGCTGCTGATGGTCTCTGAACGTTCGGGAATAGATTCGGGAGGAACATGAGCATTCGATATATGTTGAAAATTCTATCGTCTGCATTGAGGTCTAGTGGAGAGTTAATCTGGGCACTTTACGGTGTATTCGCGCTCTAGACGGCTCAACCGGCTTATTGGGGAGAAGCTCGATAGTCTTTAGTACTATTTGACGTGAAAAGCTATTTCATGTTGAGAATAGTTCAGGTGTGACCATCCGATGCTTATTTAGACGTTAGGGACCAGGCGCAGAATTGGCCGATCCTGGGGCCATTGTCGAAGAGGAGTCGCGTTGCGCGGTATCGAGGTTCGGCTAAACATCTCTGACCCCTTCGAATGTCCTAAGTTGCTCTTTCAGAGCGATGCCCAAATATTGCAACAGGAGTCTGCCAATGTTTGGCGTCTTCATTTGCAACAGAGCCTCAGTTCTTCGAAGATTCGAGAAACATAGAGGTCATTTGCTGCAACAAGTTCTCACTTGTCATTTCGTTCAACCAAGCTTCCGGACCTTGCATCTCGAAACTCAGACTGCGACTTTGCTATCTGTTCTTCATCTATTTCGAGATATTCATAGAATATTCTAATTGTTCACCTGAGACCGGCGTTCAGCTTGGACGATGTTACTTTAAAGCTCAGTATTGATGCTACCAATTATTAAGAACTGAACATGAAATTAGAAGACATGATTTGAATGTGGTAAAAGCTAGTCAAGCAGAAAATCGGAAACTGCACTGGCCTCGTGATATCTGCCTCCCTTCGAAGAAGGCCACGCCGGATGCTCGGTAAAGGTGAGATATCAGCTCGTGGAAATATATCCCGTGTGAAAAGATGCCGTAGTATATATGCAGTGTGATAAAGAGCAAAGCGAATCGCAAGAGACAGTCTAGCAGTGAAGATCCGGCTCTGGTTCTCGTCTGCTATCGATTAGTGAGGATCTGTGATCAGATGTCTTCAGATATCGAGCACCTTGAATTCTTGATCTTCAGTCTCCAACATCGAGCCGAGGACTCGAGATCGACTGCTAAAGTCTAGTTCTTCGTCCGTGTTTTCTGAATCTGAAACTCTTGAATCAGTTGTTTACTTTCTTAATGGTATAATGCCAGATTTGCTGATTGGGCCGTAGGATGATAGTGGTCGTGTATTATAACTGCTTTGTTCGATGTATCATTTCATAAGAATCTATGCACACGTTTGCGCGTCTGTTTTTCTATTCCTACGATATGATCTGGCTCGAAGAGCATCAGCGTTCAAGTTTTAGATTTAACTCTTATTCTGCTCAATATGTTGTCGTACCGCTTTCTAGAGCTAGAGTATATTTTGTTGTCGAGCCGATGCCGAATAAAGATATGAGAGCTCACACTCTCAAGTCATAAGGACTGTTTTTGCACTTATGTTAGAACATTGTCACCGCTTCCTTGCTATAACCCTTGTATTTTGCGCGGGCTTAGTCGAATATGCTTGGCTTAGATTTTAATGCTGCTATCGTTTCGTTGCGAACGATGTTGATCTTGCAAAGATATTCAATGAATTCGATGAAAGTAAAGCTTAGCGAAGATAGTAGAAAACCTCGTGATTCGCCGTAGACCATAATATCGAAGATTACCTTCTCGATGGCTGAGTGATTATTGCGCGATCATTGAAGGAACTGAGCTCTGGTTTTAGCAAGAATTTGATTGTTGACTTTAGAACCGTCGGGAGGAGACTGGGTTTAGAAATCGTCCTCTTTGATGATTGTGGGTAGCTTTTCAGCTAGGAGCCGTGTCCTCCATCCATGACAGCATCTTGCACGTCTTCACATACATTTACACCCAAATATGTTGTTTTGATCATCAAAAAAAATTGTGGTCTCTTTTCAGCTTGTTAACACACCAGAGGACTTTCAAATTCCTGTCTTTCAAGCCGCAGTAACATCCTTTTCGTGACATGGTGATCATTTCTTCCACAAGGGTTCTTGGCAGTCAATTTTGACAGTATCTTAACGGCGTCGTAACTGGTCAACATGCAACACAGTTTCCCAGTCGTTCTGTGTTGAAGCATTAGAAGCTGTAGTAGGAGCAATAGTAGGAGCAGGAGGAGTAGTCGTCCAATTAGAAACATAGTAGTTGCGGTGCCATTACACTGCCCGCTAGCCTAGTTGGGGCTAGCGCCAATTGCGGCACAAAACGTAGGTAGGTAGATAGCCTTCTATTCTGTCGAAATCAATCTGCGAGTTCATTTCAGAGCTGATATATTTGCATCAGACATTTCTTTTAACGACTGTCAATCTTCAGTTGTAATCTGACATATTGAGTCTCTGTCTGACAAATTTCTTCGCAATCGTCGAGACGTGATCCTTTCGATTAGACGGTCTGCCACGATAGATCATGTCTTTCCGCTGGCTTGCGCAGGATTCAGACCTTCAAGTTTTTCAGTTAAATCTTGATGCCGTAGTCTTAGATTTTTGGCTTCTACAATTATATTTCCTCTGAATTGTATACCCTGGACCTGGAATTCTTCCATCGCCATACTCTGGGATAGAATCGTTCACGTAATCTGTCTATCGCTGGTGCGATCATGATGGCAAGGAGCCGGAAGACAAAGCCATCCAACCAATTACTAAGAGCGTAGAAGTGTTCACAAGAATAGACATGATGTCTTGATGAAGGAAGAGAGAGGAAAGTAAAGGACATAGTAAGGAGACCTTTATGGGGCCTTGAAATATTTGCGATTAATCGTTGTGAGTCATGGTCTACTTACCAAAAAGATTTCTTGCCTCTTCATCAAATAGCCTCTTCAATACTCTCCCAACCGCTGGGCTGTCGAACCATTTATGCCCACTCGGATTCGCGAATTATTCCCTTCTTGGGGTAATGACCTTCAATGCCGAACCAAGAAGTATCAAGGAATCGGAGAATCCACAATGTGAGTGGTGCCTCAACATATTGGGTAAGGAACAAAACTGACCGCAGGACCTCAAAGATATCGAAAATTGCCATCTTTGCAATTGCAGTTAGTTCTCTTGTTATCATTCGCGAAGGCACACCTACTCAGCAGCTGCTCTTGCGCGACCAATTCGGGCTTACTTTCAGAGACCATAGGACTTATATTAACATTAAAGTTGTTTCCTTTGCCGCGCCACGCGAAACCAGTAGTGCCTTTACTTCGGCACTGACATGTGGCAGGTCATGACCTACTTTGCAACACCGTCATCTATCGTCACCGTTCCCCTTGTTTAACCGGAATTGAAAAGTATCCCAAGAAGAGCGTTTTCGGTTTATGTTTTGACGGAACATTGGTTGTTTTAGCTCCTGTGATATTCTAACTGTCTGGAATTTTTGGCATGACGTTCTCCACTGTATCGTTTTGATAATTGCTATAGCCTTACGTGAGAAAAGATTCCGTTCGCTTTGCTTTGTTCTTTCTATACCTTTCCATCATCTAGTCTAGAGAAGGTTCTTATAATCTTGGCCGCGTCCTCGGCATCGATATTCTAAACTTACTTGAACAGAGCGAGGCTTCGTTGCTTATAGTGATCTAAATAGTAGCGGCCGTACAAATCTGTTTTTCTTCTCATGAGCCTCGTTTCGTATATGACTTCAGGTATTAATCATGGGTCATAGTGGTCTAGATGGTGATCCGGACCCGACCTTCCTAATGTGGCTCTGAAAGCCTGCTAATCATGAACGTTTAGGTAGTGTTTGCTAAAAATTTGACGACCGCATACGTGATCGATAATGCTTCACAAAAGCGCTAAAAGACTCTTCATTGAGCAAGAAATTGATCATTTTGCGCAGTACTGATAAAATTCGCGGTGATTATCTTCTTATTGACAGATGTTGTTGAGGGATAGGGTACAGGTGCGGTATAAGGAGCTGTAGAAGCAACAGGGTGAGCAAACAACGAGCACGTGCAATGATCGTACTAGTAGAAAGGTACTGTAGATGCGTGTATGTATGTCTCCAACTAGCTGCAGAAGAGAACCTATATGTAGTCATCGTCACCTGACCCCCCCTCTGCCCTGATCAACTAACCTGCAATGGGAATGCGCATGCAACCCCACGACAATATGATAAACAGATCATAGATTGTATGATGTATATGTGCAAGATTATCACTGACATCTTTCATGTAAAGCTTGATCTCACTGAATTGAGTCATCGCTGATTGAAATTGAGTCGTTCTTAACTGTTCAATGAAAGACATTCATCGAGAAGTCAATCTTCTTCTTACACTTCTTCGCGACGATTCTTTCGAAATCAGTCTTGAAAAAAATGACATAGTAGTAGACCTTGTTCTTATTGCTCTGTCAATGTGCTCGCTTAGAGACTTGCTTCGTTAACTTGAGTTTCTGAGTAAACTTGCGTCAAATTTCAGCTGAAGCAAATTTAGTTGTTCATAGTCTCTGATATTAATCATCATCTCATCTTCGAAATTATGTTGCAGATACATCTTCTCAGTTCAAGACTTTGAGTTCTGATGTTACTTTAAATGTTCGTGAATGATAACATCTTCAATCATTGAACTGCTGTTAATATAGAAGACTCAGTTATGAACAGTGTCACGCTTGCCGCGAAGTCTCTGCTCTTCAACTGATGTCACGAAGTAAAGCTTTACATTGAATATAACGACGACGATTCAGTTTGAGATGATCCCGAAGACGATCTTCGTCTTGACATAACTTATACTCGTCTTCAACGCTTCTCATGATATCAAGCGCTTCATCAAAAATGATTTCATAGAGTAGTATCAGCTTTGCTTTGAAGATAACGGAAGTACGTTGAGAAAAATCTATATTTCGAGAAAGTAAGAGCTCATCATCAGATGACTGATCTCGAGAGTATTTTTGCGTTGAGGCAACGAAGTTAGCATTCTTACGTCGAAATGTCTGAAATGTGCCGTAGTAGTTCGTCATCTGATTATCTTTAGTGATCATGACGATCATTGCCGCTGTGTCGGACCGATGTCGAACTCAATCGATGATGTGAATTTCCAGGTTTAGTCCTTCCAGACGACAAAAATCATTAGCCGGATGTTGCAGTTTCGTTGCAGTTTCGTTGCAGTTTCACACACTGAAGACTAGAGCAAGAGCCAAACATGTTGCAACATCTGCTTCGGTCAGATATCTGTCCTTCACTCTCAGTCACTGCAGACCTCTGCATGCGGCTTTTCGTTCAGTAATAGTTGTGCTACTTCCTCGACGATGGTGCTATTCTCTTCCCATATATCCTCACGATCGAAAGGTATCAGAAACCTTAGTCAAATAGTTTATTCAATATTTCTTCTCTCAGGTATCCATCTACTTCTCATTGAGTAAGTTCCTGCTGGATTACCTCTATTGCATCCGTCGCACGAATGTTGGCCGTTATTCGAGTAAGGAGAGCAGACCTTTAGGAGCAGACGGCAGTTGGTGGCAGAAGTTGCACTGAGCAAGACACCCCCTTCAACTTGGGCTTGTTGAGTTTCGCTATGATGCGCTCTTTTCTCTCCTTTAACATCTCTACTGCCATCAGGGCGGCTACAGCTGATGGTGGGGTGGGTAAATTACGTCCCCAATTGCGAGCAGCAGTGGTGAGTCGTGAAGAGACGCGTATGTCGGTGAAAGTCATGATGATAGCTTAGTGGACTTGTGGCAAGGTGTAAACCGCAGCTGTAGTGACCATGACTAGACTTGGTTTATGAATAGTCTAGTTCGGCCCTTCAAGGGGTTCTGTATGATCCTCGAGGATCTCAGGAATTCCAGAACATTTAATAAGAAAGTGTTTGATAAGAGTTTGTATAAAAGACTACCAGCCTGATTGATTTTATATTACCGGCTGTGATGCGGCCGAATGGGCGAAGAGACATCACTTCCATTAAAGGAGTGAAGAAAACGCGCGTCCCTTACTATTGGATGTTAGCTCAAATATACGCATTAATTGGGAATCGTTCACCTTCCGTGGCCGGCTTAGAACAATTCGGAAGAAGGTCGAATCTGGTCGTTTGCGACTTGGCATGGAAGGCATACGGGGCTCGCTGATATACCTGCCCCACCTGTTGTGCCGTAGCTCCGTCGTTGTGACGGATTATACCATCCTGCTCCATCGGATTTGTTTATCTTATCTGGTAGAGGAATCTTGCAGAGTGATCCAACATTTTCCAACTATTCTTCTTCACGTGAGGCTTTGAATAATTTTCGGCTTGCTCTGACGCTCCCTCCCAGTTATATACAGTCTCGTGCCCTGCGGCTTCACCTGTGACTCCTGCGAAGTATCTAGCCAACAGTGTTGATTCGACTGCAGCTATATCTGGTCGCCGAAGTCTTGGTCGTTATTGGCGAGCGCTCGAGCTTGAACGAGACGTATGTGGAAGTCAAAATAAAGGCTCGAATAACTCAGGATTCACCCATGACTCCAAGCCCTAGATACTCGCAAGGTCTAGGTATTTGCGTAGCTCGTTCTGCACCAGCTTAAGAAAGACCATTCTCACATCGGCGCGTCATAAAGCTCTAGGAGCGACAAGCTTTACATGTTACGTCTTCACATCTTCTATTAGTCCCTCGTCATTCTTCATTATCGCACTTTTCTTTGATGGAGGAGTAGTAGGAACGACAGAGATGTATGAGAGAGCCGCAGCTATGGTGGGTTCCGCAGCAGCCAGGGTATATCACAGCGAATCAAGATTGCCAAATTCATAAGAGAAGTTCGTTGACATCCTCGGCTTTTCGAAATAGAACGATGGGTCGTTTAATACTATTGCTCGGAGGGAAGTTGCATACACATCCAGATTTCTTCATTCTTGCTCATAGCGAGGCTTCCACTGAAAGAGACGAGGTCTAATCCACTTTACGCGATGATGCTTTGGGAGCTGCCATAACAGTAAGGTAGTAGATGACATTATGAATGAGTAGGATTTCAAGTAGCAGATAGAATCAGGAATGACCATTATGTGCCGCTGACACAAAGCCACTTTTCAAAGCTTCATGACTATAGAAGTTCAAGATCTTTGAGAAATTTAATGCTTTTTCGTGTGCGTCGTTCAAGTCTATGAATTATTTTGTTTCGATGGAACTGTGAGATCCGAGAACTCGTCGGTCTCTTAAGACGAAACATTGGGGATTCGGAGCTTCGAAGTATGCATGATAAATCCGTCTTTGGGGTTTGGATGGTGGCAGAACGTTCGTAAGGCAATTATCTTCGAGTCGCTGTATCAGAAGAGCGTGAGTTGAGGGTACGTCGCAAAATGATGCAATGACTGCTCAATACCTGGTGGATTGTCCATTCTGCAGCATTAAATGCTATGGTCGGCCTCGTTCCAGGGAAAACCATGTTAATTGTCAGTCAAGTAAGCAATGACTGTGCTTGTCCAAGATATAGGAAAGGATAGTAATAGAGGAATAGTTTTTGCCTCTTAACGAATATTGTTGGCTCCGAGAATCATTGACCCAATCTTAATATATCACAGACCTGTCACTAATCTCAATAGCTACTTCAATGAAGTCGCCAACTCCTACATGTAAGATGAAGGTTTAGCTGCTGGAATGTTTTGGCCTTGGTCTCAAGTATATGACTTCCTTCCAATTGAGAAAGTCTGAGCGCCCACAGTGTTGAATAGGAGATCGACGATACGGTTCCTGAAGACGCCGAATATCAGAGCGGAGACCAGATGGAGCTCTTGCGTTCATGAGATCCACCATGTCTCGTTATACTGTAAAGGCAGCTCTAGCTGTGGGAGGCTACGGAAAATAATGTGACGGTCGAGATTCGACAACAAATATATTCTGACCGAGCCCTGCGCCAGTTGAGCTTTCCCCTAGGCAAATAGCCGATTCCGACAACATCGTTGGAGATCCCGAGTGTGACGGTGGTATGACCTATATGTTTTATGGTAGCGCTGAAGCGTTTATCCTCTTGACTTTCGCTTGAAACCGCAGCGCGCAAAAGCCACCAAGTTGACTTGAACGGAGTTTGAACGAGATTCTGAGGGAATACAACATTTGAAGATAATGTGCGGCAATTTATTCCGTAGAACGTGAACGAAAAATATAGAGCGAATTTTGGGGGAGGAGCCACGTGTAAAGCAATGGCCTTTGGAATTTCTACCTTAACATTGATCACACCTCGTCCGAAAGTTCTCAATGTGTCTCTTGGAGCAGAGCGTAATTATATATAAGGATAATAGTATTCGAAATCCAACATGCACAGCGCCTTGCGTACCGCACACGTGGTGGATATTGGTATAGAAACATATCAGCGCGGAGGCATAATGCACTTCCTCATTCTGCGAAGTTGCTCGGGATGAGGAAAACCGTGAAGTGGCGCTGTTTCCCAGGGCAAGTCCACCATGCTGGGCCTCATGCTTCAGGGTACATAAATGCGCTCTATCTTGTTCTTGAATGAAATGAAAACATGGATTTGCTTGCAATTATTTGACATCAAAGCTGTTGTGCATTCATGATATCATGTTATAATGATCAGATCTTCTTTCACAGCTAATGAATCAAGTCGAAGTCTTTTGATCATTTCAGTGCCAAGACGTCTGAGATGTGTCTTTCTTTTCAAAGATAATATTCAAGTTATTAGAAACGAAGCTGATGACATCTTTGAAGTCGCAGAGTTCCGTCCTATTAATTCCTTCTCAAATTAATCATCGATCAATAAGTTATCATTCAATGATCAATCAACTTTTCTTCCACAAATTTGGCCGGAAACACAACGACGGTTCAGATTAATCAGTAGGATTAATTCTAGATTAATTCCATATAGGTGAGAACTTATTCATTGACCTTATTCTTCTGTCATGCTGGAATCTAGATGTCAATCAGGCTCAGTCGAGATTGTCTGATACACCTGGTAACATTCAACATCCTTGATTGATGGCATATTGATTGTTGATTGTTTAGTAGTAATTATGGATTGATGGATGGGTAGTTGTAGGTGTAAAGGTTCATCCGACCATGAAATCTATGTATTGAGCTCGGGCGTTAGCGTGGCTCTTAGCTTCGGATATTGCCGAGCTCTAGTGTGGGTCAGCCGACCTACAGAACCATGTTTGAGTTTTAAATGGTTTAGCGCATTTCACTCTGATTAATCGACTACGTTAAACATCAGAAGGTAAATTATGTATAAAACAATGTTAATAGTAAGTAGTCTTGGAAATCGGTTCTCATGCTGAATGATATAAAAGTAATATTCAGCACCTTCGGAGAGGATCGCCCATCGATATACTGTCTTCGATTTCGAGAAGCTCGATCACAAGTTGGTTTTTTGTGCAAGGCATTCGTCAAATCTCCAGAGGTAGATTATTCGATAAATGAGCAAACTCAGCGGGCGATATTCTGTTCAATAACACGGATCTGTAACGTTCTCTCATTTGAGTGTATATTTGGTAATTGATTAGTTCCCAATTGCCATATCCTGAGAAATTGGCGTCGCACACCGGTTACCAAGTGGTTCTGCTGCATTTCTTCCAAACCCGATAGTTGTATGCTGTGCCTGCATTTGCCGATGTCTAGTCTGATCTGTTTCTGCCTTCAAGAAGAGCCAATCCACCTCAGAATATTTCCTGTTGAGTTTTCTCAACTGCGGCTTCGCGTGTTCTTGGTGTAGGACTCCACGAGTCAGAAGAAGCTGTTTACACTTCCCTTGCCCTATGATCAGCAGTGAGGTGCCGGAGCCAGCCAGGTGGCGACAATTGGTTTGATGCTTTGGTGCTCCTGGTCGCCTGGGAAATGGGGGTACGATACGTTGATGGTATCTTGATGACTCAAAGAACGACTGTATATAGAATATAATGACATTAGAAGGAGATACTGGAGAAAACGAAGTCCTTGGGAGCGAAAACTTAGATTTCTCCTCAATGAATTTGTTAAGAGGTACAATCATGTTATTTTTTCCCCTGTCAAGGCATTGAGCTTGAAGAGGAGACAGGATATACGTAGTGAATCAGTCCAGACTCAGCAGACGTCACAGCGACCTTCATCTTTCCCCTGTTCTGAACCATGAATGACGATTCAACGATGAACTGGTATAGCTATTAACAAGCTCACTAGATCAGGTCAGCAATGGCAATCTTTCGCTTAAGTGCATTCAGAGCTTGCTTACCTGGTTATTTCAGATCTTGGCATAGCTGGCACATAGGCAGATTGTACATGATGGATTTGAAGATGGAAAAGGATGCCAGCGTGAGACTTTAGAGCTCTTAAATGTAATCAAAGGACAGGAGTGAAGTAAAGTGTATGAAAAACGACTCAGAACTTGCAACGGATTTTCCCCAGATCTGAGAAATCACCATAGAAAGAAGCTTGCTCACTGTTCGTGTCTAAGGCCGCTTGAATTAGTTATATTACTTCGTCTTGCAAGGAGCCTTGTGTCTCCACTTGAAATTACCAAAGGGCCTGTGTCAATGCCTTAAGATATCTTCGCAATCCTTTTCTTCGCCACATCCATCTTCCCTTGCACCCTTGTAACATCTTCATCCATCATCCGCAACATATCGTCTCCCCTTGCCAACTCCTCTTGAATCGATATACTCAACTCCTTCTGCCGTTGCACTGCCTGCGCTAGAACCGTCACGTCTTCATCCTGCTCTTGCATTAATTGCTTTTGAAGCTGTAAGACACCTTGGTTATCCAGTGCCCTCGTCCTATCCGTTTCCCTCCCAAGCACTCTCCCAGCTTGCTTCGGCGCCGCAGATCCCATAAGCGCATGCTTATCTTGGACACTGGCGACTGCTTTATCGAGTTGGGCCTTTGCGACCATTGCACTGAGTAGATCTTCCAGACCTTCTTTCTCCCGCTTCGCGCTACTTACCAGATCCTTCCTACGCCGTAACTCCCCTTCTCCCATTTTCTCACTTCCCCAGGCGTTCTGCCCTAAGTTTTTCAACCCTTGTTCCAACGCTATGATCATCGTCCCGGCCCTTACGAGACACTTCTTCGCCTGTGCCGAGCACTCGTGCTGGGCTTGCGGCGTCGAGGCTTGATCTCTTCTGGTAAGTGCTAATCGGGCATCGTGTAACTGAGATTTTAGATCTCTGTAATGATCTAGCCAGACCACTGGATCGGTGATGGGCGTTCCACTACCCGAGCCAACTATCGCGCTGTGTAAAGTAGACGCTAAGCTGGACTTGGAGCTTGTATTACTTGGGAGGTTGAGGAACGATCTCCATGCACTTGTGTTTCGCCATCGGTCATTGTCTCCTCCATTTATTGTACGTAGGTACGCTTCCAAACCTTTGCGACGTTCTTCTATGAACTCAGGGTTTGAGGATGACCGGAGCCATGATTTTGGGGGAAGATTTGCAGGTGGAGGGGCTCCTGCTTGTGATGTGAGATGTGAGTGAAGAGTTATGAACTCAGAGTAGCGTTTCTGAACAGTGAAAGAACGGAGTGGTAGGCGGAGGCTGATGTTGTACAGCACATAGGGTTTAGAGGTGTCGGACGTGGATGTGTTCGGGATGGAGATTTCGACTGTCGAGGCCATGTTTGTGGAGCTCGCTGGTAATTTCAAGGTGGTAGGCCTGGCTTAAAAGAAGTATCTTGTAATAACAAGATAGATTCATGGATGGTCGAGTTAACTCTGTACTTCACGGTCTGAAAAGGTACAATCACATTTAAAATGCGTGCCCTGGCCAGGATCGGATGACGTTGAGATGCGGGCCGATTCCGCGTGTTTGCCAATTCGCTGGAAATAATAGGCTTATCACATGACTTGATTACAACGAAGCTTCTCCCACGCCCAAAACAAAACATCTTCTCCCTCCACCTACAACACCTCGCCCATATCCTCAACCTCCATCCGATTTTAGCGATCCAGCGGCCTGCCAATGGCGCATACACGCTCCGTATGGCAAGGAGAAGTGGAGCCTTAATAGGGAGATGAGGTTCAGGACTCTAAGAGTGCGACCCATGATGGGGGTGCAGAGCTTGGGGAGAGGGTGGACGTCGAGATTGAGTGAAGGCTGGGGCTGTGGGTTAGGCTTTGGTAGGCCCGATTGGAGGAGGGGGGTAGGAGGCAGTGGATGCGGATTGATGGGGGGGAAGAGAGGGTTTTGGTCATGAGAGGGGGAATACCTGTTAGGTTATTTTCGTTTGGAGACGTTGTATGATGAAGAATCTCCTCCAGAAAAATGACTGTGCCCATAATTTGAGGCTCGAATGATTCTACCCTTTGCGTAGGTTGTTCTCCCCCGTCTCGAGACCGTAGTCACGAAGAAAACAAGGAGCGAATGCCAATGGCTTGATGCATGGTCAAAAGTTCCCTCAAAAAGTTTCCTGGTCATCCTGAGCCCCCTCTGCTTCCGCTGGTATCTCAAAACCCTCCTAGAGACAACTCGTCAGCTTTGCTTTGCTATCTGGAAGTGAGAAACTTACCTCTGTAGAATATAGAATCGCCTGAATATGCTTAATCAACCCATCCTCATCCTTTTCAATTTCCGGATCCGCCTCCACTGCCTGCTGCAATAGCAGCTCAATATCTCTTAATTTGCTGAAGTAGAAATCCCTTTCCCTCTCCAACCCTGTTACCGTCTCCTTGAGGGCCGCATTTTCCTGCATGGCGGCTGCAGATGCTCCTCCTCCTCCACCAGTTGCCCGCGCGCCCCTTACAGCTGGCGCAGCGGTCGGAGTTGTGCCTTGTCGGGCTGCTCCTGCACCGGAGTTACGAGATGATGGTGCTGCAGTTGCGGTTGGTGCACCTGAACCTTTCCGTCGTGCTACGGCATCATAGTCTCCACCAGGATAGTATTGGTCCCAATATCGCTTTGACCATTGGAGGAACGCTAGGTTATCCTGCATCTTACATTTGATGAGCGATTCGACAGGTACGGGGCGGTCGATTTGGTGTTTTGTGAAGCAATCTATCGAAGTGCATAGGTGTGAGCCTTTTGCCAACGAGCTTGAACAGAGGCAATGCTTACTTTGAAGAATTTTGAAGTTTTGTAAGTATGCATATTCCGTGTTGACATTGAACTTGACTCTCGACATTGGTAAGTCCTCTGCAACAAATTAGCGTAAGGTTCGTACCCACAGGATGGCAATGCCTGTTGTACGTACGGAATATGCTGTCGTATATTTGGCATAGCGCTGCTCTGGCAGATCGAGAGACTATTAGCTTACGCTCTTCCCTTCCGTACAGCCCTGTTCATAGACGATTCAGTGGGCAGTCGTACCCAGTCCCGCATTGCTCGACCTTGGTAACATTCAGTTGGAGTAGATTGTTAAGCCACGACAGCAATTCCTGCCTACAGGATTGAGTGGGTCAGCAATGCAGAGAATACAGACTGGCAGAAAGCAAGGCGAGTTGGCCTTGTACCTTGATTCACCCATGATGGGCGATGCCTTGAATGTAACCACCGGAGAAAGTTGGAGGGAGAAAAACTTCAAATCGGAGATGTGCCGCCAAGTTCGAGGTTCAGCGACAAAAAGGATGGAATGTTTGTTGATTCCCCCCCCAAGTGTTAAAAGTTTTTGTACAGCAGTGCTTGTTTGTCGCGAACATCACGTCAGGGCTGTCCCGGCAATGTATTCTACCATGGATCTCAATGGCGCTTACCAGGCACGCCAGGCCAATCATTGATATGCGACCGCTAGAACAGCCCTCATTCTAAACACTCGTTTGAGGAAGATTTCTCTTTGGCCCTGTTCGCCCGGGACCTGAAGTTCTCCTGGGACAAATGGGAGTGGCATACTCTTGGAACTTATCAATACATATACAGCATCTAGGTTCTATGAAGAAGGCCGAGGAAAGACCCCTAGCTCGAGGACAAATATAAGTACAAGGAGGTAAGAAGCACAATATGCACGCTCACAAATGCTACGATAGCAGTCTAACGTCTATGCCAATGCAAGAAGATTTGCAGCCCTCGCCCAGTATAAGGTCAACTCTCTATCCGTCCGTAATATTATCCCTCCAGTAGCTCCACTCCAGGTAGCTGGTAGCCAAAATCCATGATGACCGCACGGCTATCTTGACTCGTAGCGATAATGCGTCGATAATCCGCTTTGGCGCTGAGAATCCAGCTCGTAGTCCATCCCGTGAAATCAACAATTGTATCTCCAGTGCGAAGGTCGTAGGCCCTGACGCTTGTGTCGTAGCTTCCACTAATGATTCTTCCATTCGCGCTATCAAGATGTAGTGAACGGACAAGGCTTTTGTGACCCTTGAGTTCTCGAACTAGCTCTCCTGTGTTCGTATCAAATTGATAGATAACCTGATCATTGCCGCCGGCTAAGATTGTTCTTGAGTCTGGGCTGAACTCGATGCAAGCCATACCTCGATCTTTGCTGGGAAATTCTTTGATGCAAAGACCCGAGGTCAGGTTCCAAAGCTTCGCAACTCCGTCACCGCTGGCGGAAACCACTAGGTTCCCCCTCAGTTGTACTGCATTGACCGGTCCACGATGTCCATTCAGGCTTTGAAGAAACTCGCCTGTACGCCGATCCCATAGGCAAACCGTCATATCTTTAGAACAAGATACGATGTGTTTCGTATCAAAGCAGACATCCAAAACACCAGCAGTATGATGACAAAGTCTTCGGACATGCTGATAGCCGAGCCGGATATCCCAGACTATCAACGTAGAGTCCGAAGAACCAGTCACTATAATTTCTTCGTCATATTGCAAGCATAAGATTGAACCGTGGTGATACTCCGAGGTCGGGCCACTGTTGTACTCAAACACGCTAGATGGGGAGAAGACCTTATTACATGGTCTGTGGCCACGGCCGGTCACATTGGTTGGGAGAGGAGCAATAGGAGGCTCACTTCTACTTGGGACTCCCAGCACTTTAATACATTCATAAGTATGGGCGTCCCAAACCCGTACAGTTCGGTCTCTAGAGCCGGTGATGATTTTGTGCCTATTTGAAGTCAGCAGCAACTTGCCAGTTGATATTGGGTACCATACTCATCGAACTGGACACAATAGACACAATCAGTATGTCCTTCAAGATATATCGCAGCCGCGTAGCCGTCCGCCCACCGCTGGTGGAGAGCCTTCCGGGCTTTCCACATCGTTTTCCAATCCTGATCTCCAATGTTTTTACCCAATCCTTGGCCCCCAACTTGAGCAACAGCCGATGGAATTGGATGAGTTTGTCGTGTATATTTGTATTCATGGTGGAAGACATGCTTCCAGCTATGACGCGAGCTAGCCGAGCGCTGCCACCTATGGGAAACAAGCTCGACGTTGGTCAACGAGGTGGCATCAAGGTAGGAGAGGATTTGCGCGACGAGTTCTTCAGGCAGTGCAGCAGATGGGTCTAAATGAATGTCAACACCACGGGCCACAACCAAGGATCTCAATCACAAACCTCTGCGTACAACTGGAGTTGTACTATCTGTGCTCTCCCCTCCTCGATCTCGCACTTCTATGCCAATACCACTTTCGCAGTCTTTAGTGACTATTGGCTCCGAAAGTCTCATATTCCTTGTGGACTCAAGCATTTCGTTTTGTGCAGCGGCTGCTGCCCTTGCCGCCGCCCCGCTTGTGGTACTATCTGGAACTTGAGGCGGTTCAATGCCAATCCCAGGTATTGGTAGCATCTCAGCTCTATTCCGAAGTGGGTGACCGTCACGTGGTGGATTGGCGATGTTCTGGGCGCGATGACGGCGTCCAAGTGTAGTACTCATGCACCTCCGGAGCCATCCACGTGGTGCTGGTGAGGGACCGGGATCTTGCTTCGAAGTAATACCCTTCAATGGTCTCCAAAAGCTCTTCGACGGCCCCTTGCTATTCTGCGGCTCTGTGTTAGGTGATCCATGGAAGCTCTTGGACCTTTCTGGTGTAGTTCTCCAGGGGAGAATACTTTTGTTTTCGATTGCATGTTGTTGTCCATGGATGCCGTTACCGGGCTTCGAAGAGAACAGACCTGCTGTGCTGGTTTCATCGTTTTCTCTTCGGTACCCATTCTTTGCATTCGGAGCATCTGGGTCCTCTCCGCCAAGCTCTGCTAGCATGCAAAAGGAACTACTATTCGAGCCTTCACCCTGGTCGAGAAGCGCCTTTTGCACCCAGGGTTGTTCACCTGTTTCGTGGTTCTTCCTCGAGAACAATGATGGTCGTCTCCGACAGGGGAATAAGCGTGCAAGGTGACGGTAGTCTGGTCGATCCATGGTGTTGATGTGAAATGTTTGTCTACCACCCCATAATCATGATAATCACAGTCGATGGGAGTTCCCACATGTCACACTACTATGTGCCATTTGTCGCAGTATTCTGGTTGCGCGAGAAGGCAAGGTAGTCAGCATGACATATCGAAGAGTTGAGTAAGGAACGTCTAAGGGCTCGACCGAACAAGTAAGGTACAGACAAGGTATGTGATGACTGCAGATGGGCTGCTGGACAAGGAGGAGGCGGACGTCCACAAATTCCAATTCTCGTAAGGAGCGTGTTGGGGGCAACCCAATGGCTTTGTGGAGTGAGTTACCTTATTATTGTAGAGAGTAGAAATTACGGTGAGTTCGCATTTCAGCCTCGGGGCCACCCCGGCGCTTACCTAAGGTAGATCTACGAGTACTGTGGCATAACTCCAGTTTGCGATGAAATTTTACTTTCTTCACCGTCGCGAACAAACGTCGTCCGCCATGGGGATGTCACAAGTAATCCCTCAGCCCTTGGGGGAGCACAATGAGCTGTTTGTAGACGATCATAGTTCTTGCCCCAGTCTATTAATATTGATTAATAAAACCATTTCCCTGGCACGCTTCAAGGAAGCGCTTCCCAACTTTCTCAATGCTGAGAAGAAGTAGAAGCCTCAAATTGTTCGACATGTATCAGAAGTAACAGGAAGATTAGGACGTGAAATCCAACTTGCTGACCACTATCTTCACTACATCCTTATGTCCACCATGCCGTTTAAATCTTATCCCAGATTTGTTTGTCAATTATTGTTGTGAGTAACTTGCAAAAAGAACATTTTTCGGATCTGCTCCAGGCAGACTGTAATCTGGTTCAATAATCAAAGTTTATCACGGATATGTGCAAAGGATGTAGAATATGTATCGGGAGGGCCTCAAACACTGCCAGCAAGCAAGGGAGCAAAACATTCATTGGTTCTGTCGTCCATGTTCATGAACATCCCCTTGGGTGCTTTAATAAGGAGATCCATGTGGACAGAAGCCAGAAACCCTTCGCTCAGGATGGAGATGGCTATTTATGCGAATACCAGTATATCAGTGCACACCGACCTTTTCAAAGGGAAAGAGAGCATTCATCCGGTAGAGCCTTTCTGTAAAGGACATGACGAGCACTTGAAGCAACATCCGAAGGAGTTAGCAGAGTGTCCATTTCTTAGAGAAACCATAGGGTCAATTGTAATATCTACATCCGCCTCTTTGATATCCGAGCGTGGTGAGCAGTAGTTGGAATCATCTTAGTTTCCCACGGCTGTTCTTTTCTCGAACCAATACTCGGCAGGATACCTGTTGCGTAAGTTATCATATTGGCAGCATTTAGTTCTCTGCTGAGCCACTGCACTACGATCAGGTCAGCTCCTCTTGAATCTGCGCGATAAATGCGGTTCAAAACTTGATGGGTAATGCGCCAACGGCGCGTCAATTGCAAGTCACTTCAAACTTGGAACTATTAATGTGTGCGCGGTACGTGGCAGGGGTTCCTTTACTGAGGTCAGACATTCCCATACTGGGACATTATATATTCTGAGCACAAAATCCATAGACACCCTTCACTACTAAAAGTCTTGGGTTGAAATGTTAAAAGACCGAGATATTGGACGCCACGGAGAACATGCAGGCAGAGCTGTTGCGATGGAACACACGCGGAGTCAAAACATATTGAGGATTCTATAGCGTCACGTCTAGAAGTAAAACCGACTGTGTACGTACCTAGTAGGCAGGCTTCCGGTCTGCCAATGTACACTTCAACTCTAATCGAGGATGCGGTGGATGACTTCAACAGCTACATAGATAATTCTAGATTACTCGAGACGTTAATGCAGGTCTCGGTCAAAGTACCAGGCTGCTGGTGTCCCAGCCCAAAGGACATTTTCATGGGTCTGCTGATATAGAGTATAAGCTTCGATGAAAGCAGACTATCAAAGCCGATGATCAAAGAATCTGATTACTCGCGTCGTTGAATCTGTATTCCGTGCAGGCAGAACCTTCCACAAGTGGTAGTTTCATCTCGCACTTTGTCGCGATACGTCGATGTTCCTGATCCTCAGGCACGTCGAAGGCCTAACAAGTACCACTGGGAACACAAACTGTAGATGCAGATACGGATACGGATACAGACACCCTCGGAATCATGCAATGCACCGCAATAATCTCCCCACTGCATACAACTCGGGAATCGAGCTATTCCATGAAATCACTGCTACAGAACAGCCACGATGCTACATCTCGTCTATGATGCACGCTGATACCTCTTTGCCTTAACCTTCTTACAATTGCTATGCTATTTCCACTGCGTGGTGTCTTCTCCCTGGGTCATCCACGCCTAACCCATGCATCAATAAGGCTGACTACATATGTATGCATGATTCGGCGATGCGAAAACTCTCTTCGGCTAGCTGTTCGCCACCTCGAGAATGTTTGCTCTGGCCCATGTGCAGACCGTGCAGGCCGCAAATCTTCTCCATACCGTGTTCCCTCGCAATCCAGATCCAGTTCTCTTCCAAGAACATGTCTGATCGGGTCGTGACGTTGGTCACTACCGCCATGTCCGATCTCAATCCGGACATGTCCGTGTACTTGGACGATGTATATACAGTCCCAGTCCTCCTTCCAAATTTTGGATACATAATATTTTTAGCCCGCATTTCCTTGTCACCATGTTCGCGTTCGCTCTTCTGTTGATTGGCTTTGTCAATTTGTCATTCTCCAAGACTGTACATTACGATTGGGATATCACTTGGGTGACTGCAAGCCCTGATGGGTTTGCGAGGCCTGTCATAGGTATCAACGGACAATGGCCATGCCCTCAAATAGACGTCGATATGGGGGATAGGGTCGTCGTCAATGTTTACAATGCCCTTGGCAACCAGTCTACCACTCTCCACTGGCATGGTATATTTCAGACGGGCAGTTCCACGATGGATGGGGCTTCTGGGATCGGCCAGTGCCCTATTCCTCCAGGTGGCCGCTTCAAGTATGATTTCGAAGTACGCAGGCTCTTGTTCCTACCACTGGCAAAGATTCTAACGCAGAAACAGATCAACCAACCCGGCACATACTGGTACCATTCGCACAACATGGGCCAGATGGGAGATGGTCTTCGCGGTCCTATCGTTGTTCATGATGCTAAGGCGCCTTATGCTGGTAAATTCGACGAGGAGATTACGATGACCCTTTCGGACTGGTATCACGAACAAATGCCAAACCTTCTCAACTACTACGAGTCCACGACGGACGAGAATATCAGAGGAGGATTAGAGCCTGATGCTGATAGTGGCCTAATCAACGACAGCCAGAATGTGTCGATCCCGGTCAAGCCTGGCAGGACCTATCTCATCCATATCGTCAACATTGGCAATTTCGCTGGTCACGCCATTTACTTCGACGGCCATCCTTTCACCGCTGTTGAGATAGATGGAGTGTATGTGGAGCCAAGGTTCATAGGAACTCAGAATATACGCATTGCTACTGGACAAAGATGGAGTTTCCTCGTCGATACCAAGAATAGTACCGACAAAAACTTTGCTATCTTTGCAACTTTGGACATCAATATGATGTTTCCACCCAAGGGTATCCCTCCTCCTGGATATAATCCCAATATCACAGCATGGCTGGTTTACGACGACAAGAAACCGCTCCCGCCACCTGTTGATATTCATGGGTTCGACTTCTTTGACGAAATGAATCTAGTCCCTTACGATCACCAGCCCATCCTCAGCCAGGTTGATCATCACATCGTTGTAAACACTGGTTTCGCGAATCTCAGTGGTGTAAATAGGTAAGTTACGCCTTTGAGTTTTTGAACCGCAAAACTGACCCTGTGTAGGGCAATTATCAACGATGTCACTTATCTGATGCAAAAGGTTCCCTCTCTATATACGGCTTTGACAGTTGGCAAGGAGTATTCTTCCAACCCCATTGTCTATGGTCAAGTCAACCCTTTCGTTTTGAAGTACAACGAGGTAGTCGAGATTGTAATCAACAATGTCAATACCGACCACAACAATTTGCACCCATGGCATCTTCACGGACACAATTTCCAGGTCATCGAGAGATCCCCCCCACAAGCTGGAGCTTTCAGTACCTATTCAGGCAACCTATCCAGCACTCCTGTCCGAAGGGATACCATTATGGTTAACCCTAATAGCTACGCTGTGATTCGTTTCCGCGCAAGCAACCCAGGAGTCTGGGCATTCCATTGCCACATCGAATGGCACGTCTCCTCGGGCCTAGTAGCGACCATGATCGAAGCTCCAGATCACCTCGAAGGCTTGAGGATTCCAGAAGACCACCTCAAGAACTGCCGAGCCTATGGTATGGCAACCGCTGGGAACGCAGCGGGCAACGTCCACGACCCGCTGAACCTAAACGGCTCTGTGACCCAGATTCCCACTAACGGTCACGGGTGAGATCTCCTTTCCCAGCCTGACTATTAAGCAAAACCTGACCGCTTTGCAGTGCAATGTACAATGGCACCACCAACGATGGCGAAGAACCTTACCACACCAAATCTTCGTACAGCAACTCCTACTCGCACTCAGCAACTAGTGTGTCGTACACCCCCATCGAGACATACGATTCAGAAAGGTAAAAGTCTTATTCACCCCACTAGCACTCCCCGTGCTAATACCGTCAAGTAATCAAAGATCGAGACGGCACATACGGGCGTCGCCAAGATACCCTGTACACAATGCAAATTGATCATGGCGCTCGATATGCCACATACATAGCTTCACCTGATCTGGCATCAGCCGGATATAGATTTTTACTCTTTGGAATGTTCTTGGCGTTTTCGCTCAGGATGAAATGTAATATTAGCACGACCTCCTAACCAAGGGAGAGGAGAGAGATAATACCTAATAGCATCAACTGAGTGCCGAAGCTTCTATTTTGGAATGACTGTTCTTGTTGATTGCGCCTTACGACGCTGCTGTCTAATAATATGTAACAGTGTCCGTATATCCTAGAGTAACCCGATACTACAGATGTAGATAGCACAGAAACCATATCCAGTGGGCACGGCGAGAGATCCAGACACATGGACTCGAGAAGGCCGTTACTGTCCGTTTGATGGATCATCACCACCTGGAATGCTTGGCCGACGGACCTTTTGACGGTGTCTATACAATGGAACAGATCCTGAAAAAAGCACTGGGAGAATTCTTCCGCGTGATCAAGCCAGGGAGGGGGGTTCGATTGTCTTATACGAATACGATCATCCAGATCTCAAACGCTCTTCCCAAAGTCTTTCCAAAAAAACTTTACGAGTCGATGGAACATAATTAACAAGAGAGCATTCGATGCCAGCAAAACGAGTCTTTCTTACATGGTGGTGCCCTGCAGCGTATGCTCGAAAAACAAGGCTTCTTCAAGACGTCGTTGCGGAAGATCTGGTCGGAAAACATCAAACTTATGGTGCGGCTGTTCTTCCTTGTGGGATACATACCGTAGGTATCTCATTATATGTCTTTTGAGACTTCAAGCTTGGGTCGTGAACACTCAGGCAGGGAGGGGTACAGAGTTGGTTGTATACTCGCCCCCCCTCGGGTCGGATGCTTTGTTTCTGCACCGACCAACCCAATATAATACAGTACCCAAACTACTGATTTAATCCTGTAAGGTGGGTCTTTTGCATTCCAGATACCAAAACTGATAAGTGAAAGCCTCCGAAAACAGCATTGAAGACTGTATTTTCCTGTTTTCCAACACCACAACAACAACAAATCATGACAGATTGCAGTTGTTGCCCCACACGCGCGGGCTTAAGGAACTCGCATGCATGATCCAGCCGGTCTGGTCCCACCGACAGACTAAGGTACAGCCTAGATATAAAAGTATCCCATCCCCCTCAAGAATCGCGTTCCCCAAATCATTTCCCCTCTTCAGTATCTATCCTAGAACTCTCATCTCAAACCCCCCAATCTCCCTCAAACCAAACCGTCCACAATGCCTCTCACACTCTCTCTCCCAGACAACTACGGGTAAAAACCCATCATCCTGCCCCCCCCCCCCTCAAACATTTCCCCCCCAATCACTTCCACCGCCCCCTTGCCCCCCCATCCCAGCTACGTCCTCCTCGCCGCCACATCCTCGACCCTCCTCTCCGTCGTCCACACAACCATCACCTCCAACGCCCGCCGCGCGTCCCACGTGCCCTACCCAAACGCCTACGCCTCCGCCGCCGCCGAAGCAGCCGCCTCGCCCGCGAAAGCGCGCTTCAACTGCGCCCAGCGCGCACACGCCAATTTTCACGGAGAACCATGCGACGTTCGTGCTTAATTTGCTGGTCGCGGGGTTGCGGTTCCCCGACGCGAGTGCTGTTTTAGGGGTTACGTGGGTTGCGGGCAAGCTGGTGTATAGGTACGTTTGGGTATGTGCGGGAGGGGAGGGAGGACGGGAGCGGGAGGCTGGTGGGGACGTGGTGGTGGTTGCCGCATTTGGCGCTTATGGGGATGGCTGTTGTGGCGGCGGGGGGGGGTATTTTGGTAGTTTGGTAGTTTAATTTGATGGTTGAGATTGGATGATCGACAGGTGGATGCCAAGGCATTTTAAGGATACCTTGGGGAAAGCCTCGAGAACGGTAATTTGGGACTAATGCTATACCTTGCATTCTCTGGTAGTAGCAAAGAGTGACAGGAGGTGTGCGCTTGTTAAGAACATACCGGCACACAAAGTGCGAAGCTCACGGTACCACTCGTTGGCAGCAATCTCAAGCTTTCTCCGCCTCGATAATGCCCTCAGACTCTCCGTCCTTGGATGGATACACTCCCACGACCTTGAGATTGGCTTGCCCCAACATCTCGCGCCACTGGCCCTCCGTCCTCTCCATGGTGGCACACAGAGTCATCATGTTGAAGTCCTGGGTCGTGGACCAGATGCTGGCGCCGCGCTCAGCCACAATCAGTTCGTGTACGAAGAGCTTGGAGTAGCCCGGTTTCATGGCGTCGCGGATGTGTTTGAGGATAGTCAGGCACTTCTCGGTGGGCCAATTGTGGAGACATTGCCGGATGTAGTAAGCACGGGCACCTGAATAGGTCTTTAGCTAAAGTAATGCATCGGTTGAGAGGGAGGAAGTACCTTTGATAGGCTGTTCCGTGAAGAAGTCATGTCCCATCATCTCGATACCCTCCACCTTAGGAGCATTCGCAACCGTCCCGGGCAGGTCTTGCACAATAAATCGCCCGGGCAGCTGTGGACACGCTCGTTTGAGAGCGATGGCTTTCTGACCGTAGCCTCCACCCACGTCTACGAACATCACGCTATCACGCGAATCATCGAACCCCTTGGGGAGACGTTCGTTGACGGGATAAAGGTCTTGGATAAGGGAGTGCCCTTCGCCCCATGTGCTCATCAATGTACCGAAGCCGCGCGCTGAATCAGGACGTTCCATCAAGATGCCGATAAGGTCTTTCCCCTTTGAGTCGAACGCCATCTGAACAGCAGTATCAGCAGGATTGGTTGGACTGCTTTTGTATTTCGTTGAAGCAAGAAAGCCAGGTAAGGCTTGATAGGCGGGATTGAGAAATTCGGCACTGAGTAGACAAATGTAAGCAAGGAACAGAAATCGGAAGGAAACACAATCTGATGAGAGGAAGACAACGGAGATATCTGATTTACCAGCTTGCAAGTCCTTTGGCAAATGCTGAATTCGCGTACAGTTCATACGAAGGAGACGATGCATATCCGTCTGAGCCTACCTCAATGATAGCACCAAAGCACGCCAAGCTGCGGAGAATTCGACCTTTGGAAACCTTTAGAAGCATCATACAAATTCCTTAGAGCATAGACTTACTGAGAAGAACCGGCTCAGCCTTGGTAGCCTCTGCTAACTGACCTAGGTTCATCGGACCGCTTTTCTCCGCGAGAATAGTGAACAGATTCAGATCCGTGGCGATGCGGATAACGATGCCTTCTACTGGCTGCTCCTCTTTCAGACCCCGAAAACAGCAGTAAGCTACAAGATCAACACACCTGAGAGAGCAGGATACGTGCAACCACGTCAGTGGGTTGCTCGAGTGACAGGTACGCCTCTCTAGCTGCACTGCAGAGCTGAAAGCGAAGATCCTGGTCTGAGGAGAGCTCAGATGGCATGTTTGACTTGAGAGCTTTGAGCTGCGTAAGAAGCTCCTTGGGTGAGACGGAAGTCATGTTCTCGGTCAATAGCTTTGAATCTTTGTCCAAAGTTATATAAAGTAAGATGCTACAGTATTTAAAGCTGTGCAAGGTGAAAAGATTGGAAGTTGGTCGAGGCCATGCGAGGTACAAGAAATGGAATGAGGTGTTAAGGTTGAGTGAGAAGAGAAGAACAGACGAAGATACGGCTCGCTCAGCTACTCTTCAAGGTGGGTTTACTGCTAATCCCATTTACTCGTGAAATTAATGACAATGCTGGATGATCCACCCTAAGAATTAATTCTTCAACCCACTTGTTCAGCGCGGAAGTGATTCGACTGTTAACTGATCTGGTACTGCATGTGTCCCACACCTCTGTGGTGGTGGGGCGTGGATGTTGCCTAATCACTCAGTGGAAAGGTAGGGACGAATGTAATCAGGCGACCACAACCCCACCGGCATGCCTTCTATTGTTCCATCTCGCTTCGACTTGGGATGAACACAACAGGTGTTGATGCAGAGCAGGTGCGAATCAAATAATGTGACGGCAGGGGAGAGGAGTGCGTCGCATGAACATTACAGGATTCGAAGGTGATTCGAATATTATACAGTTCCAAACACCTCCGTTTCAGCCCCAGCTACCCCACTAATTGCATCAATGTCGCAATCAGAGGTAATGAATGATACACGCTGTACGGAAGTACGTGTACGCCCTATACCGAGGGATCCAGGGACCTAACTGCTGGGTTGGCGGTTTCACATGCAATATGTATGGTCCGTGCCAGGCGTGGCATTGCGCTCCTTTTTCTCCGTACCCTTTTGTTCGTCCCCATCCTTTAGCCACGCGTCCAACATGTATCGAGATCCTACCTAGATACCAAGATTACTTCTTCGGCGTAATTGAGCAAGCCTAAGCTAGGACATGCTGTTTGCTTGACTAGGTTTTCAATACAAGTCATCCACCTTGTGCTTGATGTCTCGTATCTTGCATTGTTTGTATCACCAGAAGTCTTCCCATTTCTCTGCTTGGTCCTGCAACGTTCTTGATTTTTGTATTCGCTGTTGATTCCAATCATGTTACAAAAACTAGGCCGTCAGTTTTACGCCGTCAACAGTAATGTTGTACAGGGTTTCATCGTCTGCTGCCTTGTTTGCATTTGCATTGCTCTCGTTATCCGAAGCCGAGCAAGTCGACTGAGAGTCCCGAGGATTGGGAAATCCCCCAGCGGTCTCTTTCGCTTGGCAAAAGCAAGAGCGGACTTCCTACTCAATGGACGACACTTGGCAGAAGAGGGTTATTCGAAGGCAAGGTCTTTTGCCATGGTGGTGGGAAGAATCCGCTAAAACGCAATCCAGTATGGCGATTCCATGTATGTTGTCCAAACAGCAGACATGGAGCGTATAATTCTATCGAGCAAATATGCCAATGAGCTTCGAGCCTTGCCCGAAAGTCAACTAAGCAGCGTGGATGCGCAATGCGAGAGACATCTGGCTTGGTGGAACACCCTCGATGTTGTTAGGAACAGCAAACTGCATGTAGACGTATCGCGGGTTCAGCTCAACCAAAACCTGGGTACGTTCGTGTTGGGTTTTGCAAAACCCCGCAAACGTCCAAAAAACATTTAAGATGCTAATTGTGCGATATGGTAGGCAACATGGTGAGTGATTTGGCAGCCGAGGTCGGTCATGCTTTCTCGACTGAAGTCGGGAGGTCCACTTCCGGAAGTCAAGGTACATCTGATCCATTCGCTCCTGATACGGAGCACAAGATCTGATTGATACGGCCATCAGACTACCAGTATATTGTCGCAAACACTGCTATATTGAAGATAGCATCCCACGTAGTCAATCGATCTCTTGTGGGACTTCCGTTGTGTCGAAACGACGAGTGGTTCCAAACAACCCTGGGCTACGCAACGGATGCTTTCACTATATCCGCGAAACTTCGTCCCCGTTCTCGCCTCTTACGGCCTTTCGTCTACATGTTTCTTGGGGCCAGACGGCGTATTTATCACCATCTGAAGAGAGCGGATGTTCTATTAGCTACAATCATTAAGCAGAGAACCCCAGGAGACACCAAGCATGCCGACGTACTGCAGTGGATGATTGATGGAGCCAAGGGTAGGGATAAGAGCACCCAAGAGTTAGCACATAAAACGCTCTTCCTCAATTTGGCATCGGTCATGTCGAGTACCATGGGCATTGTGCATGCCATTGTCAGTGATACACTACATGCTCCACAGTAACTGCGCAAGTTGGATCTAACTCTGCGCGAACTAGTTCGACCTATGTGCGATGCCAGAGTACAAGAACATGCTCCGAGAAGAGATAGAAGGAGCATTATCACAGGAAGGGGACTGGACCCTCGCGGCGATCCACCGCATGCAAAAGCTAGACAGCTTCCTCAAAGAATCCCAGCGTCTAAACCACCCAGGCTTATGTATATTCTCCCCCATCTCCCTACACTCTTTCCCCTCCTAGAATCTCTAACTAAAAAAATCCCAATTTCTTCCCTCCCTCCCAGTCAGCTTCAACCGCAAAGTCCTGCACCCCCTCCAACTCTCAGACAACAGCCCCGTCCTACCCACAGGCACCTTCATCTCCATGCCGACCTCCTGCATCGCCCGCGACCCCGCCCTCTACCCCTCGCCGCTCGAATTCCGCCCCCTCCGCTTCTACGAGCTCCGCCAGCGGGGCCCCGACGAAGCGAAAGCGCGCCACCAGCTCACCAGCACGGGGCCGGCGAACCTGGCGTTTGGGTACGGCGCCTCGGCGTGTCCGGGCCGGTTCTTTGCCGCGGTGGCGATGAAGCTGATCCTGGCGCATTTGCTGGTTCACTATGAGCTTCGGTTTCCCGAGGGCCAGGCGGCGAGGCCCGCGAATGTGCATGTGGACGAGAGGATTTGGCCGGATAGGGAGCAGCGGGTTGGGTTTTGCGGGAGGGAACCAGCGGGGGGGGCTGCTTTGGGTGTTGGGAGCAGAAGTTGATGGACCGCGTCTGTTGGTGGTGGTGGTAGTTATGGAAAGCACACACTTCGTGATCGATACAGTTGTGCTTTGGTGTCAACGCCACTGCTTCTACATAACTGCATAACATCATTCTATCACTTCGTCTCCAACCCTCACCATCGTACCGCCACCAAGCGGACCTCGAACGCTTCCTCCTCCACCACCACATACATCTCCTGCCCATCCCAGCTCAACCCCCCCCCCCGGGCCGGGCTATCCACATGTTTGAACATCGAAGCCATACACAACGGACGCCAGTATCAATTCGGATTTCCCGCCATATGCCAGAGCTCCCTGCGCAGGCACATACGACGGAGAATCGCTGCGATGCGGGATTGTCGTCGTTTCGCGAATGGCGAATCATCCCCGGTCGTTGGACGATGGGAGAAAGCCAGCGATCAGGGCTGGGATTGGTTCGGGGAGGGCGAAAGCGTCGGGGACGGCGTTGGAGAGCCTGGGAGTTGACTTGCGCGTTTTGTTTGCGGTGGTATTTAGTGGGGAAGGGGGGGGGGAAATGGGGAAATGGGGAAAAGAGGGCATTCCGGAGAATGTCAAGTACGTACACCAGCTTCAAGCCACTCCCCACATACAGTGTCTCCGCCCGGGGGCACGACGCGAGGGAGCCCGGCAGGAAAAGGAGGAGCAATGCGAAGACCCTCTTCAATTACAGCATCCAAGTACATGGTGGATACTGAGTACTAAATTTATCTTTCTGTTATGGAGAATAGTATTTACTAGTACACAAGCTGTCGACAGATTCTTTGACTAAGATTATGCTCGTACCATAAGCTCCTTGGTAGCCAGCTCTCGATCTCCTCTCCTTTGTCAACAGTACATCTGAGAGATCTTCTCCTCAAGATGGTGCACTCTCTTGTTGAAAATAGCTTTTCGTTCTCTGCAAAAACCTTTGGTGTAATTGCATATTTAGCGGTTGCTGTAGCTCTGGCGAGTCCATGTCCCTTCTCTTCACTAGAGGTTTTCCGACTCCGTCTCATATCATCTCTCAGTATCGAGTAGAAGTGGTGTTTTACAATTACCATCTGCATCCGCTGTCTCGATATCCAGGTCCCCTACTATGGACCATCAGCCGGATTCCATTCGCCCTTTCTTTGCAATCAGGGCGTCTCGTCCATGATACCAAGGCTTTCCATGACAGGTACGGGAAGATAGTTCGCCTGGCACCGAACGAGTTGTCTTTTATCGATGCTGCGGCATGGCAAGACATTTATGGTCATCGCAAGAGAGGACACAAGGAGTTTACCAAGAACCCGATATGGGCACAGCCAGCTCCCAACGGCGTTCACTCTCTTATCAACGCAGCAGAAAAAGACCATCCCAGGATGCGGAAGCCCTTGGTGCCGGCGTTTAGTACCAGGGCGCTCAAGGAACAGGAAAATCTGATACAAGGGTATGTTGATCTACTCCTAAGGCAATTAGCCAGGCGTGTCAAGAGTGGCAACTCTGTTGTAGATATGAAGGATTACTACAATTGGACAACGTTCGATATTATCGTACGTTGCCCCCTTTCGAACCTTTGGGAAATTGGTTGACGATGCTAGGGCGATCTCGGGTTTGGGGAGCCATTCCACTGCCTTGAAAGAGATCGCTATCATCCATGGGTCTCGTTCTTGTTTGGACATCTCAAAGATGGCGCGTTGACAGCGAGCGTTAATTTCTACCCTTGGATTTCAGCATTGCTCTTTGCCATGATACCAAAGTCTGCCTACAAAGCAGCTTTGGCGCATTTCGCATAGAGCAGCGAAAAAGTGGCCCGACGTATAGCCTTGAAGACAGATCGTAAAGACTTCCTGTCCTATATCTTGAAAGCAAACGAGGACGGGATGACCCTTCCCGAGCTCGAAGCGACATCATCCATCATCATTCTGGCCGGGTCTGAGAGTACATCTACGATGCTTACTGCAACGACGAATTTTCCTCTTCGGAACCCCAGCAAGTTGGAGAAACTTAAAGCGGAAATCCGTTCGTCTTTCAAAAGCGAATCCGAAATGACCATGTCGGCATTGGAGCATTTGCCGTATCTGAAAGCAGTGTTCCAAGAAGGCTTCCGTATGGCACCGCCTGTGCCAACGCAGATACCTCGCATCGTCCCTCCCGAAGGCGATGTGGTGTGTGGACATAATCTCCCGGGAAACGTAGGTCGTTTTTCGTTCCATAAAGTTGATAGCTGCAAGCATACTAAATCCCGGCACCACACAGACTTTCGTCGGGCTCCCACAATATGCCGCTTATCACCACGCTGATCACTTTGTACATCCGGACACCTTTATTCCCGAGCGATGGCTTCCCGAATCTTCCGCGCTGGTCGTGCCTTCGGCTTCTGATCCCCCCTTCACATACTCAACTTTCATGAATGATGCTAAAAGCGTCGTACAACCTTTTTCCGTAGGTCCAAGGGCCTGCATTGGCATAAACCTTGCGTACGCAGGAATGCGCTTGGTTCTCAGCCGTTTGCTTTGGAACTTCGATATACAAACACCGACAATCGTTCGCGACGGGCTGCCTGAGAAGGATGTGTTGATATTTGAAGATCAAAAGACTTACGCATTGTGGGAAATGAAACCTCTCAGAGTCGAACTTATACCTCTACGTTGAAACGGCCGACCTTATGTCCTATTAAGAGTATCGAGTGCAAAAGCTTTGAATTTCTTCTGTGTAACGAATACTTGAATTATTTTCTGGACAAGGCTTGGCTAGTCCGTAGATGTTCCACGTAGGGAGATTTGCGGGAGGCCATCGTTCGAAATCTCAGTGATCCTCGTGACGGGTTCCTCAAGTGTTACGAACAGCTTCTAAATTACGGATGAGTTGAAATAGTGAGTGGTCTTGCAGATACGTAGATTATCAATTATAACATCCATCAGAAGACGTCTTAAACATACCACTAGTGATGACAAACCCCTCCTCACTCATTCGTTCCCAAGCTGCCGTTTTCGAAAAGTAACTCTAGACCGGCCGACACCTTAGCTACTTTAGTCTTCCGTGTAGAAAGCACACCGCATGTATTCTTCTACGCACATTAGTTGCGGTGAAAGCCGCAGTGGGGGTATTTATGCAACCACGAAAGGCGTAACATCTGCCACAGTATCTCTTGGCCTCCTTTGTACTTACACAAATTGATGGCTCCCTGTTTGGACTATCCCAACGTTGTCTTTAAATCTCCATTTCCTTACTCTGTCTTTAGAACATTGTCATTATGTCTCTTCCCCACGGACAATCTCTGGGAGACGGCGCCAGCAGGCTTCTCCAACAAATGATAGATAAATTTGATCCGTACTATGGCCTGGGATCTATGACTTGCTCTGTCTATGATACCGCCTGGGTGGCTATGGTTTCCTTCGACGTGAATGGTCATAGACAGCGACTGTTTCCTAAAAGCTTCCAATACCTTTTAGATTCTCAACAAGACGATGGTGGCTGGCAGGCGTATCCGACTCAGGTTGATGGTGTACTCAACACCATGGCTGCTCTATTAGCATTAAGTAAGAGAGGGGTGGGCTCTAATTCGGAGAGTGAAGCGGACTTGGTATCACGGAGATCCCGGGCCATTTCATTCTCGATCACCAGTCTACAAGAATGGGATGTTCCAGCAACGGTCCACGTCGGTTTTGAGGTACTGGTTCCTGCTCATCTGGATATGCTCGAGGGTGAAGGAATAGCGTTCGAATTTCCCGGAAAAGGAGTTTTGATGGAATTAAGAGACCGTAAGCTCGCAAAGGTTAATATTGAGTCGTTGTATGGTGATAATGAATCTTCTGCGGTACACTCACTTGAAGGACTGGTAGGCCGCCTTCACTTTGATCGTCTGAGCCACCGAAAAAGGTTTGGGAGCATGATGGCATCTCCGTCTTCTACAGCTGCGTATCTGATGAATTGCTCGACATGGGACAAAGAGTGCGAATCATACCTCCATCATGTGATTGATAAATGCGAAGGAGCTGGTAATGGATCTGTACCAAGTGCGTTTCCAACGACCATATTTGAGATGTCCTGGGTAATCTCCACGCTCTTGGAAAGCGGATTTGTTATTGAAGTCCTCGGAAATGAACAATATGAAAAGATCGCCAATATCCTCGAAGACTCCTTCCGTGCACGGTCTGGCGTAGTTGGTTTTGCGCATCTCGTGGATGCCGATGCCGATGATACAGCCAAGGTCATCGTTTCGTTGAATCTCCTCGGTAGGCTCACATCCGCTGTAGACATGGTTCGGGTGTACGAGACATTCGATCATTTCAAGACCTATAGTGTGGAGAAAAATCCAAGCTTCAGCGCGAATTGCAACATTCTGAAAGCATTATTGTGTGACACGAACATATTCCAATATTTGCCGCAAATCGAAAAGGCGACGACTTTTATCTGTAATCGTTGGTGGTCTTGTGAAGGCGATATTGAGGATAAGTGGAACTTATGTCCACAGTATGCCATGATGCTGATGGCACAATCATTGACACAACTTGTCGTATTGTGGAGTAAGGGGAATCTGCCAACCGTTAACGAGAATCTGATGCAAGATCGAGTGCTCATCGTGCTGTTTCAGGCATTAGTTAGCACTCTGGATGCCCAACACGCTGACGGATCTTGGGGAAACGGTTCACAATTTGAGGCCACTGCATATGGATTATTGACCCTTGCAGCTCTGAAGCAATTGCCTTTTATAAATCCTTTGACTGACGTTGTGCTCAAGGCCGTCACGAATGGCCGAACTTTTCTGGCGCAGGCGGCATCCCTAAAGGACCATGCAGACCCTATATGGGTGGAGAAGGTCACGTATGGGTCAAGGAACTTATTTTGCTCCTACATTATAGTAGCCCTGAATATATCGAATGCCGATTAGCGTTGTAAGATAGAGCTCGGCGTCGACACTTTGACTGCAATCCCTCTTGCTAAGATTGCCAAATTTCAGGAATTCTTCTCTCAGTTGCCTGTATTCATAAACATGCCTCAGTGGAAGCTGCGTGCGTCTCTCATTGAAAGCTACCTGCATTTACCTCAACTCCAGCGTAAGAAACACGAAATCTTCCAAAAAGAAGGTATGGGAAACGACAAGTACTTCGAGTATATTCCTTTCACGTGGATTGCCTCTGCCAGTCTTGAGAAGGTTCCGATCAGTCCAAAAACTCTGCACCAAATGATGGTTCTATCTTTCTTAAACTATCAAGCCGACGAGTTCATGGAAAGGGTTCTTGGTAATAATAACATGAAGGGTACGCTGAACGAAGTCCAGCATGTTGTAAGAGAAATATTCAAAGAGTTGAAAGGCGAAGGCACCGACAAAGCGAGTAGTGACACCCTATGGAACGGAGTGCAAGCCACTCGAAAGGCCGATGGCCTATTGGCCAATGGCAATACAGCCATTGAGAGCACAAACAATGAAGATGGATACTCTGAGGCTACCGCAGCAATCCACAAGATTCAACATACCCCAACGAAATTCGTCGATGCAATCTTAAAGCACCCGAGTGTCACTGCCGCAAGCTCTTACGATCGTGGTCGATTGGGTGCTGAGCTACAAGCCTTCTTGCTGGCGCACATTACACAAGTCGAAGACAACAATCGCTTTCAGCTCCAAGAGGTTCCTCTGTCCAGCAACACCACTTTTGACACTCCTCGGGGGTCGTATTACGATTGGGTCCATACTATTTCGGCCGATCACACATCCTGCCCTTACTCGTTCGCCTTTTTTGCGTGTCTTCTTGGATGCGATGAAGATTTCTTTCGAACTGTAGAGGATAAATATCTCGGACAAGATCTGTGCAGGCATGTTGCTACCTTGTGCAGGATGTACAACGATTACGGCTCCTTGATGCGCGACAGGGCAGAGAAAAATCTGAACAGCGTCAATTTTCCCGAGTTTACTTGCATACCGCGTTCAGACCAAGGTCTGGAAGAGGATATAAAGGAGAGCGTTATGTGTCTGGCTCGTCATGAACGCTCGTGCATGAACCTTTGCTTGAAAGATCTGGAAGCGAAGAGCGATGCTCGTAAGACACTGCTAGTAAAATTATTTTGCAACGTGACGGATACCTATGGTCAAATATATGTACTGAGAGATATCGGTATCCGTACGAAAGACATGAACGGAAGTCAGAGCCAAGGTATTCAACCTTCAAGCATATGAGACACGTACGCCATTGGGTGACCGGGGGGTTCCCTGTTGCTGGAAGAATGTCTGGCTGTCGAATCATAGTCGTCTCTTGTGTTACCTGTCCTATTAGAAAGTAGAAGTCATTCCAAGACACAGTTGGAACTAGAAGTACAATGTTTATTTACCCAAGCATAGCCAGCACTGATATCGTGTCTAATAGACAGTCAAACGGTCCCGCATCCCCATGCCCAATCGCATAGGTATGAATGCTGGGGATTGTGCTTTTCGGAAGAACAGGTGTACTTTACACCCCGTATAACTCTTCTGGGATATAGAACATAGCTCAATCCTCATCAGGCTGAACATCGGATTTGACGACACGCCAAGGAGGGTAACGGAGGTTTAGTACGGCTAGTCTTGGTTCGGCGCCACTTGAAGCATCCACCAAGCCATCGCTCAGGTCTTGTTGCCTGCGACCATAATGGACGTGGCCACTGTACTAACAAAGGATAAGGATACCTTGGATACGGTAGGTTGTACCTCTGTAGTAGTATATTGCTCGAGGAGATGTTGTCTTATCTTATCTTATCTGACTGTCACACTACATACGGCATACCTAACTTTAGATGTGATTTAATGCGATTAATGGATGGATTTTGGATTTTGGATTTTGGAGTTCGGGTTCTGGATCTTGGAACCAGAAGCCTTGTCAACCCCACACACGTCTCCCTACGCGAACTCACGTGATCGCTCGCCGGCTTAGGTTTGGACGGTCCTTGCCCCGATATTCCTACGACAAACCTTAGATTTTGGCCATCGAGCTTATAAAGACATTTTGGATTTGCAGCGGACGGCTGTTACTAATAACGACCACAACAAATTTGATCCCAAGTCGATCCAACTGTTTCGCCACACATTTGAGTTCCATGGCGCCTTCTTTCCATAGTGCTACGAACGAAGCCCAGATATCCCCCGTTTACCGCCTCTTCTTTCTATACGTCGAACCTGTTTCCGCCCTTCTTGGCGCTTACTTTTCCTTCTTCGACCAGCCCACCTACCTCGTCCTCACCCACGCTCTCTCCGCCCCCCGACAGGACTTCATCCCGATATCCACCCAAATCGTACTTTCGCAACTTTCGAACCTCTACCTCCTTTTCGCTGTCAATGAAGCCCTGGTGTTGCGCTCGACTAAAGATCTGAGGGTTTGGAAAGCGCTACTGTTTGGGTTGTTGGTTGCGGATTTCGGGCATCTGTGGAGTGTGAGGGTGCTGGGATGGGATTTGTATTGGAGTGTCGGCGACTGGAACGCGATTGATTGGGGAAATGTTGGATTTGTCTATGTAGGGGCACTTATGAGGTCTTGTTTTCTGCTCGGGGTAGGGGTGAAGAGGTCAAAAGGTCAGGTCACCATGAGCGATAACATGGCGGAGAAGCTATTGAGAGAACCGAAGCCGAAGTATGGTGCGAGCGAGTTATTGGCAGGTTTGAATGTCAGTTTGACCGGGTTTGAGGATTGTAAGTCATTCCCGTGAATCTCTGGCTCAGTAATTGACATCGAAACCTAAGTTTACTATCGCGATGAACTTGGAGACCTTATCATGAGCCATGGAGGCCGATATAGAGGGGACCTCTACAAAGGTTACAGCACCCATTTGATTGCAAAAGAAACCGTTGGCGCTAAGTACGATGCTGCCTGTAAGTGGGGGATTGAAATCGTTACCGTCGATTGGCTTTTGCAAAGCATTGAAAAAGAGAAGATCCTTGATGAGAACCTCTTTCGACTCCTTACCATCGACCAATGATGATGCATTCGCGTATTAGACGATCAACACTACCCAACACTACATATTAAAATTCACACTCTTCAGATCTTTGTAACGTGTTACAATCCTACTTGGCTCTATCCCATAACTCCAATCGCCAGCTGTTTGGCTACCTTACGAGTCAATCATGGCGTCAAATGCAGTGAGTGTAAGGAAACTCTACAGCATTGAACATCACAAGCTGACGACGACCCAGAATCAAGAACTTGCGAGGACCGCCTTCATGAGTTACCAAGATCAACCCGTGCCAGTAAGTCTTTCGGAATTACTGCTCTGAGTTCTGTGCACTATCCACATAATGAGCAATGACCTATCTACGCGACTAATCCCTGTTCGGATAGCCTTTGAATAAAAATCTTGCTGGCGCTCAACCGTCCGGACCACATGCCAACCACTCGGTCAGCCTCTCTGCCGATCGCCTCCTTTTCCTCGCTGGAGCTATCAATCCGGATACCCAGGTGCCTAAACGGTGGGTATGCCCTTCTACTCCATGTAGTATATACTAACCTATTACCAGTAGACTAAGTAGTGAATCCGGCGACTTTGTGGTCAAACGCGAAAAAACTTCTCGTGCAGCCGCTGATTTAACTAAAACTACCAACGCCTACGCAGACGCTGACGCGAGCGGTAATGATGACTCCGATGACGTGTTCATGCCATCGACAAGCCCCTCTCCAAAGACCACGACTACGGGGTCAATCTCACCAAATGTCAGAACTACTGGACCAAGCGTACCAGGGGCTGTGACCAAGGCAGGAGTAACGGCCAGCGACAAGAAGGCCAAGGAAGACGAGAAGGCCATGAGAGACGAGAAGTACCAGCGGGATAAGAACACGGGATACTTTCCGCGCTCAGTGGCAAGTCAATACTCGGGGGTCAGAGTATACAAAACGGAGCCAATGCCTATCGGATTCACTAACGCGGTTCTCGCGGCTAGCACCTCGAAGTCTCACCGGAAGAGCTTCATTTCCAAGCCTGCAGCTCCCAAGGACGTCGTTACCAATAATGTCACTCCTCAGAAGGTCACTCCCAACGATGCCATTCCTTTGAACGTTACTCCAGACGTCGTCACGCTCAAGAACGTCACTCCAGAGGTTGTCGCCCCAAAGACCGTCACCCCCAACCCCAACCCCACCACCCCCACCCCCACCCGCGCCAGCAAGCCAGGACCCACCATGCCAGAAAACAAACCCTCCCCCTTTGCGGCCCTCCTGAACGCCACCGGCTACGGCCTAGGCGCTCTCAAATCTGCCGAAGACATCGCCTACGCCAAACTAACCCGCATCGCGCAACTCACCGCCGAAGCCGCCAACGACGACGCCGCCGGCGTCCGCCTAACAGACTATCGCGAACTGCTCGAAAACATCTCTGCATTTGCCGCTGTGGAGGCCGAGGTGATTCACGGCACGATCGCCGCGACTGAGATGAAAATTGCGCGGGCGTTGGATACAGAGGCTGCGGAGAAGTTGCGTGAGGTGGTTGGAGAGGCGTATGTGGATCGGAAGGAGGTTTTGGGAAGGTTGAGTGTTGGGGATGATTGGGAGGCGGTGGTTAAAAGGGGATGATGCTGAGGTTGGGGTTTTGACTGATGGAGTCCGTAGATAGCGAGGGAAGGGTATTAGCTGTTTGGTTTGGTAGTATCGAAGAGATTGTTAGATTGGTGTGAGCGAGATTGAAAAGGGTCACAAGAGATGGCGGTTTTGTAGCGCGGAAGAAATGTCGCGTAGTGGATGTTTACAAAAACCCCCAAAAAATGGCATCACAGACGTCACTGCTACCCAACGTTCTGCCTCACCCCCGTGGCACCCTCCTACTCAGCTGCTTAAAAATGGACTAAATTTACTACTCAACAACAACAGGCCGACGGCTTATCCAATGTCTTGATAACGCAGAGCAGACTTCCAAAGTTCTCTTGTGTAGAGGGATGGATAGGTGGTGTTGTGGATACTGTAGATTGATGTGAAGAAAACGGTAAGAGGTTTGAGATGGATGGTTTTTTTTGGCGATAAGAGCACAAACAGATGCGTCCATTAGATACAGGGAGATGAGTACGTAAAGGAGGTTAGTCTGACCGGCAGGTTTTGACACACTTAAATCTTGCCTCGAATCCTTTTGACGGATGATCTTAGCGCTACCACCCAACCAAAAAAAAACCCAGCAAGAAGCCAGGAACATCGTCCGACCAAACCAACCCCACCAACCATTCACTTCTTGTCTCCAATCACCTAACCAAACCCACCCTCCCTACGTCCCCTTCAACCGCCCCCACTCCGCCCCCGTCTCCACCCCATCCTCCGTAACCACCTTCCCCCGATCCCACTCCCTCCCCTCCCCCCTACCCCTCCACTTCACACTTCCCACATCGCCCTCCCCACCCAAATCACCACTCGCGCCACCACCACCACCCAACCCCCCGCCCTCCCACTTCTCCACCACTTCCTCCCCAAATCCGACCTCCCGCAACCGTTCCGCACCCATCGCTTTCCACCTCCGGCGGTCTTTGAGCGCTTCAAGCGCTTGGTCCCAGTCGTTGTCGTCGTGCGAAGAGGGGGTGTCGAGATGCGGGTTGTACGAAGGGGAGAAGTGGGTATCGATTGTGGAGGAGGTCAGGTGTGTCGTGCCGCGGCCGCGGGGGAGGGACCGAGGGGGTAGGGGACCGAGGAGGGGGGTTAGGGGGTCGGAGGAGGTCGGGGATGGGGGAGAGGGGGGAATGTTTGTGGCGGGGTTGGCAGTGGATTGCTTCAGTAGGGGTGGAGGAGTGGGGGATGAGGAATGCCGTCTTCGGCGTGATCGGTGGTGGTGATGGTCATGGTGTCGCCTGGGTGACGGGGATCGACTTCTGCGCTTAGGTTTTTGGCTGTGCGGATCTCGCTCTTCGGATCGGTGGCGATGTCGACGCCGATGCGAACGTTCACCATCCTCCTCTCCGATGTGGCTGAGATCGTTATCGCGGTGTTTGCGAGACCTTCTTCGACTGTCATGATCTCTCCCCCGCCTCCGGCGCGAACGTCTTGCCTCGTCCTCCGCACTACTGGAATCGCCGACGCGGTGCCTGCTGGAGTTTTCATGGTGCTCGTGATCATCGTCTCTGCTCTTGTGCGATTTTTGTTTCTTATGCTTCTGCCACACCTTGAGATCCGCTTCATCGTTGGAATCTATCCGCCGTCGCTTCAAACGGCCGTAGTCCTCGTACCTATCATTCTCTGAGTCACCACGAAGGCGCCGAAGTCGGTCTTTCGCCTCCGCTCTCTCCTTAGCTCGGAGCGCAGCATTATGGCTGTCTGTTTCTTTGATGATGTTTTTTAAGAATCGAGTATTCGGTTTGGGCGCATTCGTTGTCGGCCTAGATCATTCAGACTGAGAGGTCTGTGAAAATGTCTTGTTGGGCGTACCTCTTTGGTAGTAAAGCATTAAGACCATATGATGAGTACTTGGCAGTACTGGCCTTTGCATCATTTGCTAGTAGCTTGGCTACATAGTCGTCGGAGAAGTGGTCGTTGAGGGGCATAATCAAGATCTATGATCATTCGCCTCAAGCAGTACGGTAAAGGACACCGTAGGGAAGGATGGCAAAGTCATAGAGCCCCTCAGTCAAGGTATCATGTTATCTTAAAGGTGATACCGTGCGTCACAGAGCTGGTATGTCCGCGCGGTATTATCTCCGCTCCCGCCCAAGCGCCGGGTCGCATCAGCGCCGACAGCCCTATCAGACCGCGAAGGTAAACAAACCGTAAACATTGCCTTCGAAATCTCTTTCAGATTTGTTAAATCATTAACATGGACTCCAAGCCCACAGAAACTCTCAATGCTCTCACGGCGCTTCAATCCCAAAACCTCTCCATAATACGCCTTAGCGAACCTATTTCCGCCTCCCAAACCTCAACCCGCACCTCCGATGTCTCCAACTCCGCTTTCGAAAACCCCTCGCCTGCTTCTCTCGAAGCCGACCTATCGCATTACAAGGAACTCTTCTCAAAGCTCCGCTTCTCTTATCTTGAACAAGTTACCAAAGAAAAGTTCCTTCGCGCCATCGTTGGGGATCCACCTCTTGTTGTCGAGCATGTTGAAAATATCGAGTTAGAGGCGCAGCTTGCAGAGGTGAAAGGTGTGCTGAAGGCGCAGAAGGAGAGTGTGGCGGAGATGATTAGGGTGTTGGAGGGTAGGGGGAGGGATTTAGCTCGGCGTAAGTGGATGTGGTCTCTCAGACCGTGTTTTCTGCAGGCTGAGGCGGATTGAGGTATACTGATTTGACGGTTATAGGATACGAAACGATTAGTTTACAAACAACTCTCCTCTCCAATCTCCCTCTCCAAATTACCGAGCTAAATACCGCCCTCTCGCAACTCCGCGCCACAACCCAACAACCCTCACCCTCCCACCCGTCCCACAACCTCCCCCTTCCAGCTACGCAATCCCTTTTTTCGGAGCGCCAAGCTGAGCTCGACAAATTGAACTCCCAGCTCAAAATTCTGCAACAAGCTTTACCTAAGAAATCGAGAGAGCTAGAGAGAGCGGAGAGTGAGGCGAAAGGACTCGAGGAACAGAGGGAGAAAGTATTATGTCAGGCAAGAGATGCTATGAGACGGAGGGATGAGGGAAGTGGTGCGGATGAGTTGGAGATGAGGGGAAGGTGGTTAAGGGGTGTTGAGAACGGGTTGAGGGGAATGTTGGGGGTTGAAGCGTAGGGAGGCAGTGCTTTCTACTTGTTTTGATGGGATGGCAGGCACACGTTTGCCCTCGGCGTTTTGTTGGTGTTCAAATGGTGCTTGACTTTGAAGTCTGGGTATGGAGCGCTATTCTAATTTTAGAATCAAGGTTTCGAAATCTGCCAGACGTGTACTATGCTGGGTATTACGCTGGCACTTGCCTCAAATGTCCTCTCTATGTCCATTTTACGACAGGATCCTCCTCTTAGCCGCCCGAATATACCGGATTTGCACATGTTCACCGCATATCGATGGAACAATCTCTCCCTCATGCCTGCCTCATGCACTTCACCTTGACGTCCAGATGCTCCCCCTTCTCCATGGCAGCTTTAGTAACAATGCCAATCATCATCTCAAAGCCATCCTTGTTCCTCCAAGGAATCACAATCGGCCATTCCACAGAAGCCAGTACTACACTCACTGCTGTCATGACCGTGTTGCGATCCTCTCCGCCTAGAATTTTCCATGCTGCAAGCGCTTGGTTGAAGAAAGAGGTGTAGGTGTTACAATGCACAAAATCTTGAGGAATGGCGCCAAGATCTGCATCCGACAGGAAGAAGTGGAACGTTATCTTGCTTGCTACTTTCAAGGAAGTTGACGATGAGCTGGCTAGCGTAGTGACTGCGACCGAGTCTGCTGGCGATTTAGTAGATGAGGACAGTGCGGGGTCACGTAAATGCATGGCCACAACCGGATCGCGCGAAGAGGCGGAAGAAGCTGCCGTTTCTCGCTTTACGGCATAAGAAGAACGTGAGGTTGATGGCCATGCTGATAATGACACGACGCTTGGAGAGGGTGAGGGAGTTGAACCGGAACTCCTAACGGTCTTGCGGCGCTTGGCAACATGTGGTTGCTGATGTACGTTGTTCGACGATCTAGTAGATGGTGGCAGTAAGTCAGGCACTGTATAGTCGACGGGTACCCGAGCTCTCTTGATTCTGGGTAAGCTTTGTAATTGCGGCGGGCTGGCTGGAATATTTTTAATTCTCTAAACCTATCAGAGCACGACCCAATTCTGGAAGACCTACCAGTGTTCGCATCATCCACTTCCGAGCCATCATCCTCGCTGTCAATGAGTTCACTGTCCAATATCATTGGTCGATTTGCCGGCTTAACTACATGGGCAAAAGGGGCTGGAGTGAACCCAAGATCCCCACCGAGCCAGGCTTGGAAGCCGCTGCCACTGAATCTCATAGCGGGCTTTGCCAGCATACAACCTCCCTTCTTATCTTCAATCAACCAAGCCATCCATTGATCATTGATCTGGAACCGCCGTACCCAGCCTGATCCCGAGCCTACAGTGAGCTGTACATCCTTTATAACATGTTCCTTAATATCATGCTTCCGGAATATGCGGGATGCTGGCGGTCGCTCGCCGTTATGGTTACGAATCCAAGCTTCAATTGTCTTCGACAGCTCCTTCACAGACCCGGCGAGGAGGGGTTTCGGGCCATTGTTGCTGAGTGCACGTTACCCAGTATTAGTGTGAATTGACGGGAATCTAGCAATTAGGAGACCAAGTGCACTGAGATGAAGATACCTTATGATCGATGTGTCGACTTGACCTGCCTCTCTTTGGTCTTTGACATGCGCACTGTTCTGGGCCGAGTTGACCGTAGACAAGGCCCGGGATGTGGCAGCCATTTCTGGGGATTTCGCGTGGCCATGTTCGACCTTTGTCTCTGGCGGACCACTGGAAGCTTGCCCGCTCTCAGTACAATTGTTGTGTATCTGGAGAGTGAACAATTGCTTGACAAGGCTGGTGATCCTGCAAGTCATTAGGCACCGACCATCCATTAGTTCGCAGAGTCATCGACTAACACTTCCGCGTCTCGGGGCCATTGAAGTAGTTGTGCCAACTCTGCAGTATTATTTTTCGGCCAATGCGTAGATCCCCTACCCTGAGAATGAAGGTATCGGTACGTGGTCCATGCTGAGTCTGAGTTTCCGGTTAACTTAGCAGCAAAATGTCTAATGTCGCTAAGCAGTGCGTTAGGCTCCCCTCTGGAGCATTCTCCTACACCTTTTTCGATAAAGCCTAGTCTAAGGCACAGCTCTTGAGCAGTCGCCATGATAATGTTTGCATAGCAGTCGATTCAAAAGGGATGGTGTAGGGGACGAACTCAGCTGAAGTGGTAAGAGTACCGAGTTGCAAGAGAGAGCTCACTTCGTTGGATAGTTTGTGTGCAGGTGCGAACGCGCCAGATTCGCGAGGGGGACAAAAGTCGCGGTAACATAAGCGGCCAATTCGAGCCTCGGTTATTCTCGCTTATGCTGATGCTGCCAGAAGGCTGAGGCAAGATTTACAAGGCTGAAATAGCAACGCTAAGCGATGAACATGAATATGAATAAAAACGAACGAGTTGAGCGTGAAATGAACAACATGAGCTCGAAGCAGACACTATTACTATCGTACGATAAAGAGAAACATAATGAGCAAACTCGTTTTATTTTATTATATATAGTTTATTCCAGTTGCGCAGTCTACAAGGACCAAATTTGTTAACTATTTCATCGGTTACGGTCATTTAGTCGTTGACCATCTGTCACCCACCACACGACCTGTGAACAGACAGATGTTCAAAGGTGGCAAGAATGCACCCTCAAAATTGATAAGATGGCGTCTCTCGAGCCAAGTGATCTAAATGCCTCAGACTTGGACGAGGTTCAGCACTATCCCCACCTCTCCCTTCCTGATCGAGCGTTTTTAATAGTCTTCTAGGCCTTTCAGTGTGTAGTCCGCTGGCTACAGAACAAACACTACCAGATACTTCGAAGACCACCCAACCGCTCGTGATGCGATCGTTACAGCAGTTGAAGAAGTTACCCGCCAGAGGCCTCTTCCAAGGCGAGCAGGCTCCTACACCTCTGTCATCTCTACATATCGTACAAGAAAGAGAATTTGACCTTGACAACCCAACTGACCAGCATAAGAATTATTCTAGAGAGACTCGCAATCAGAGCTCGCCAGCCGCTCAATAAGCGCTCGAGAACGAAAGCCAGCCCTTAAACCACACGCCCACCGAAGATATAGACAGTTTGGAAGGCGAGCAGGTGACCCTCGATTCTCAGCATTTGGCGAATCTCGACGTCTGGCTTCCAGCTGATCACAGTGACGACCTCGGTGATCAAGAAGCCCGTCCGAATGGTCAGTCCCTAGGACAGATCACCACGTCGTTAATACAATATCAGTTGGACACAACTCAAAGCCAATCCCAAGAACGCAAGCGCAATTTCGAGTGCAGTAAGGTTCAAAACGTACCCATATCGAGGCTGTGGACGCGACCGACGTTGAGCTGGGGAGCAGGAGCCCCAAATGCTTTGAGCCCTTCGAATTTCAACCTAGACCCAACCAGGACGAACGGCCTGACCAACAACCTAAGAGGTCAGACGCCAGCCAAGGTGGTTGGCTCACAGTAGCTGCGGCCACCCTACCGGCAGCACCACAGACGGTTGCCAAATCATGGTGTCCGTCTCCGAAACCACCAGGCCCGCTTGATATACCAGAGGGAGGGAGTGGTGAGTTCACGAAGCTGTCTGCTGCATTGCGAGCGAAGCTAGATAGGACCGCGGATACTACGACACTTACAACTACTTAGGAATACCTCAAGTACCAGGGAACCCCTGATGTCGCCGATACTTCAGAGCAAGATACAGGTCTCAATACGATCTCAGCCTACGATCTCAGCCTCGGATCAAAGGCTCAGGGGGCTCAAAAGTCGCATCGTTAGAGACGAGAAAGCAGAGAAGACCATAAAGCATTTACGAGTTGCAGTCCGCATCTCGAAGAGGATGGCTCTAGTGGAGCTAATAGGCAGGTACATCGAAGAGTCAGAGGCTTGGAAAGCTATGCCTAAGAAGAGACGGAAGATGCAGTTGCCTGGATCATCGCCGAAAGATCGGTTTACTGACCTCTTATTCCCAGAAACGATCAAGTATAAAGACGAGCAGTTAGGCAAGAAGAAGAATGGTCTCCGGGAGAAGGCCAAGCAAAAAATTGACTATTGGATACGCTTGAGGGAGCCACTGGCGAGAATAGCTCAGCGCTTCGGCTGCGCTATCCTGTCTCTTGTCGCTGAAAAGCTAAATGATAAAGAGTAATTTTGTGCTTGGTCTACTGCCAGTGAACCGTGCTACTTTATTTAGCTGATTATTTTCAGCCTTCATAGCCTCCCGCGGCCTCATATGCAAGATTTCCTGAACTATATCGACTTCGTTCAATCAGGTTTAAAGGAGCAAGCTAGCAATCTATCTACTGTTCTCCTGTACATAGTAGATAATAGACCCTCACCACATAGGCTAGTTAGTACTTGGGACACTCACTTTCAACCTATTGTCAGAGCTTAGAAATAAATTCTTGAAAGAACTATTTCAGTTCTGCATTAACACTATTGACTCTCATCAGATCAGTGTGATGATCGATGCTTCATTTGATCAGATGTACGCTAACTATGATCAGTTTTTCTATGCTCGAGACACAACAAAGTCAGAGCAGAGCACAGACTATAATTCTACAAACTTTCGATGACATACTCATAGTGCTTGATATAACAACGAAAATTCATCTAATTTTATCGTCGATTGCAACGAGTGCCCACATTCATCAGCATCTCGAGGAGAATTCGCTTATCTTCAGAAGTCTGATCAGCAACTCAGCTTGTATGTAGATGATCTCTTTTATCTTCAGAACATTGATTTGTCTGTTCCGCAGCAGCCTCCGGTCAAAGTGAAGGGGAATTTCCTGATTCTCAAGAGTATTATTTTCAAGACGTTGATTGGTCTACACAACAGCAGTCTGGTCATAGTTGTGGAGGAGAATTCCTCGACTCCCAAGACGGTGTCTGGCTTACACGAGAGCAATTGGGCCTTAGTGAGGCAGAATCCCTCTACATGAGTTCGTTGATCAAATGTTCTCCTCAATATACTGTACGCCTGGCATCGCACCTGCATCCTTAAGTCAATCTCCAGATCGAGATGCTAGTACAGTCAACCCCAAAGATATATTCCGGACACCTGCGTAGTACTTAATATAGATCAATAACACCATTAATTTGCTGGTCTCTGACAGTGTGTCTCTCTATCGTCACAGGAGATGGAGCATAGCAGGCTGAAGCGTGGCCAAAACAGGTGACATATTCAAGCCGGCTTCACAATATTGCTGCCAATTTTTATGGTCCAGCCACATGTCAATTCTGAAAGATAGCTAGCTACAATACTTTATGGTCCGTCCAATGCCCGATACTTCTTATCAATTGAGTCTTTCTTCCTAATCTCCACCCGAGTTTTCATGCGCCTAGAATTTCTGCTCTGTAGACTTCTGGAGTAGATTTTCCATATCTTGAGGAAGCATGTTCTTAGGAAGAGGATATGAGATTTGCTGCTTTACATTTAGTACTTGCAAGGGCCTCATAAAGGTATGACTTACAATCTGCTTCATAGATGGCGGCCAAGACTCTCGATCAATTGACCTGTAAGAGAAATAACGACCTTTATAGTCTAGAATTACCGCTACGTTGATGTCTGGACTTTGCCCAAGCTCGTGAGATTTATTCAATAGAGTTTTCATTCCCCTTTGTAAAATTACTGCCCAATTAATAGCGAAAGCCGGCTACGGGCCGTCTCTTTTCACGTGATGGCGAGCCTCAGCCCTAAAGTTGCGTGTGATCTTGGGCCAGCCTTAGGTATCGAATTGCTGGAAAAGTCAGAGGGTAACCGCCTCTAGTCCTGACGAAACGAATGAATTCCAGACATTGTTTTTTTACTGGTTCCAAAGGCGGCCGTGTCAGGCCCTCCTGCTGCATTCTTGCACCGCGGTGATAAGAGTCTGCCTCATCGTTATAGAGGCAGTCGAGTTGCCCAGCATAAGTACCGTATCCCTCCGCTCTTATTCCTTCTTCTGGCTTAAGAAATCTGCTTTGTTACTAGCTCAATCGACTTTTCAATATTGATCCTTCCAACCACCAATCCCGATACCTCTCACGCCCAATATCCTTCAGCTCATCACCAATACCTCTCCATCCCAACCATCACAATCTCGCAACTCATATCACTACTCTCTCTACATCCCCACCACTATGCCTCCCACAAGAGCCTGGCAGCCAAATCCGGCTTATCCTTCGATCGACATCCATACTACCAACACTCCGGACATCGACATCTGGCCTAGCGAGGTCGGCACGAAAGATCGGGACAACGAGGAAGACGTTGACAGGTTGGACAAGTCCAATAGTGGTCGCTCGCTCGTAAACGTGGAGTCGATCGTTTCATGCTGCTGTGATGCAATGGACCCCATCGACGCCCTTTCGCTCGCCTCTAATGTCATATCACTTGTTGACTTCGGCCTCAAAACGAGCCAGACGTATATCGAGATCTACCAAACAGGCCTGTTAGCGGCGAATACAGACCTGAAGTATGATGCTCTCAGTTTGCAGTCGCCTGGCGCTTCGGTCGAAGCTTCTGTGCGGGGAGGTCCTGCGCGCGCGAACCTTAGTCACCTCGGCAGGCAGCTTCAAGAAAGCACACAACGTTGCACAGTCGCTGCTAATGATCTGCAGACAGCGATGAGCAAGCTTGAGACAATAGCAGGCGGTAAGCGGAACGCCGTTGGGCGAGTGGTTAAGACCCTTTGGAAGAAGAGCGACATCGACCATCTACGAGACCGACTTGAGCGAGAACGAGCCGTGTTAGACGGCTACTTGCTGATCGAGCTAATGTCAGCATCAGGATTATTATGGAACCAGCATAGACTGACTCGTGCTTTGCAGAGATACGGTCGTCAACGGGAAACTGTTGTCAGAACCTGAATCTTGATGGTCTTGAGCAAAACGTCAAAGCTTTAATCATAGCTCTGAACGAGGGCAAGACATCCGTATCTGCACTTGCTGCTGCGATCGTACAGGATGGTGGAGCTACTCGCAAGGTAGTGATAGAGGTGTTGAGTTTGACCCGACAACATATTGAGCAAGCAAATGAACGCACTCAGCGACATTTCGATCTTGCATTCTCGAAATCTAACGTAGATAGCGTAGCGGATCCCGCTTCCAAGCTCCTTCAATCCCTCGATTTCCCTGGCATGAATTCACGACGGGAGACTGTCGCTGCTGCCGATGCGAAGACATTCCAGTGGGTATTCAAGTCCAATACCAAGGTCGACAACAGCTCTGACATCAACCATTGGCTCAATGAGGGCGACCGCTTCTACTGGCTGAGCGGTAAGGCAGGCTCCGGCAAATCGACGCTGATGAACTTCCTCGTGTCGTCTCCTGAGACGAAATCCGCGCTTTCTCGATGGGCTGGCAACGCAAGCGTAGTGATGATCTCCTACTTTTTCTGGAACTCTGGCAAAACCCTACAGAAAGACGTTCGAGGCCTACTTCGAGCTTGCGTGTACCAAATCTTGGAGAATGACCAGAAAGTGGCGAGTGTAGTAGAGAGCTTGTTGGCTGGGTCTCAACAGTCATCGATGGACTTCGATCGCATTCTCGAGATTATTTCATCAGAAGCGAAGCTCTGCGATGTCTTGTTGGCGCTACTCGACAATGGCCGAACCAAGTCGGTTAGGTACTGCTTCTTTATTGACGCACTCGGCGAATGCAAAGGAGATCGCGCCGTGCTGCTTAGTCTCCTTGACAAGTTGGTCGCGCGCCCTCACGTTAAGGTGTGCGCTTCGAGTTGTCCGTGGCCATCCTTCGAGCACCACTTTCGATTTAGTGCAAGATTGACCCTCCAAGGCCTCACGTTCGAAGACATTTCGCTGTACGTCCGCGAGCGACTCAAACAACAGGTGGCACGAGTAAGCAACGGCATTGCCGACACGAGTATGGAGAAGCTTGCCTCGGAAATCATCTCGAGATCAAGCGGGATCTTTCTCTGGGTTGTGCTTGTGACGCGTGAGGTATGCGAGGGACTTGCAAAAGGTAACAGTCTCGATATACTGTTGAAACGGCTCGAGGTCACGCCTCCAGAGGTTCACGATCTGATCGCGGTCATACTAGACAGGCAGGTCGATGCAGTGTACCGGGATAGCGCTACAGAATATCTTTCATTGCGGTCGGCATCGAACCAGCCTGTGGACCTCTTAACATTCTCAGTGGCGTGTCTCGAAGAAGTTCAAATGGCGGATCGAGACGACTTGACGTCAATCCTGATGTACGATGCACAACCTATGGTCGAAGAGATTACAGAGACTTTCTCAGCTCGTACAGCCGGCCTGCTCGAGGTGTCATACGACGCGAATAAATTGGGACGTGGGCGCGAGCATCCCATATTCTCACTCATGTGGCACGATGTCGGTTTCTTACATGACTCCGTCGCTACTGTCATGGAAGACTCCTCGTCTCGAAATGTAGCCTCTCTAAGTCGACTGCTCAAAGCATCTGTCCTAATTGGCATTTGGCTTCGCAATGACGAACAAGCCTGGACATTGTCCGCACGTGCATACAAACAAGCTTTTCAATTCGCAAAGTCAATCTCCGAACTTGATCCGAACGAGCACTGCCATGAAGGATTTCTGGACTTGCTCGAGACTCATACGGCTCACGGGTATCTCACAGAGACTTCAGGTGGCTTGTTCGAATAGCAGTATAACTTTGCTACATTCTACGAGCGGGACGAGGATATACTCGTCAGATTCGAGATCAACGCATCCTGTGATTGGGTGATAATCGTACTTGCGAATGCGGCATCGTTTGGACTCTACACTTACGCAAGTCGCAAATTGCTTGCTCTAAAGCCAAAGCAGAGGATGAGTATCGCGAACGAATTGCTGCAAAGGTGCAGATATATAATTGCGCGGCATGGGTTCAACCCATTGACAGAGCCTTATGTCTTGTTCGTCACCGATCTACTACGAGCTGGCGCTGACCCAAACGCATCGCTCGAATATGCTAGTGACATGTCGTATTCGCGAGCAAAGAACAAGCGACGCTCATTGACGCCATGGACGGAGTTTCTCCAAAACCTCACATGGATCAGCAACCACGTCCAGTGCTATGACGAGCTTCTCTCCGCTTTCCTGTATGCTGGTGCCAAAGTCAACGCACGTTTGGAGCATGAAGAATGCTTCGTGGCGACGGACGCGGGGCGAGGCTAAGCTTCAGCACCCACTGCGGACCTGCGTTGCGAGGTATCATCCATCGTATCGCCTTTTGCAATTCTGGGAAGTTGCTCAGCCTTCCCGTGCAAGCGCGACTTAGCAGTAGGACAGACACTGAAAGAGAAGGGAGCAAACGCCAAGTGCGAGGTTACCAAGATTCGCGCATCCCGAAATGTACCGCGCTCTCAGCCTACCAGCCAGGACATTATACTCGAGGTTAGGGACAAGAACCGCCTCAGCTCGGCGTGAACAATATATTGGCGTGTTGGGAAAGAACAAACTGTGCAGTGGGAGAACTCCTTTCAGGAGATTCTGCGTAGTCGCGTCCCAGATTGGGGAGTCCAAAATATGCGCGTTTGGAGGCCTCCTTACCCGAAATACCCTCCTCCGCCGGGGGCAATACGGTCGAAGATACAGAACGGAGAATTCTTTACATGTAGACAATGCGGTCTTGAAGTCGAAGATCACCGACGTGCTCCACCGTCGAAAGGATGCAAGTCGCATAATTGGGTGCGTTCGTTCGGCCCTGCGAAGAGGCAGTAAGTTTGAGGTTTGACTTAGGCAAGCTGGAGAGACCCAAACTCCGACGCCAGTCCTGCTCAGAAGCAAATCGATGTTCTTCGCAGAGAGCCACCTTGCTCCATGAACGCAGCTCACGGTTGTCAAGGGTCTGCCCATAGTGCCACACTCGCCGTTGGTCTTTGTGGCTTCGGTAGATCAGGCGTTGCTTTTACATAACATTTGCTAGAAGCGTGCCATGGGCCAAGTAGGTCTATTCGCAAAGGAATCAATTGCAGGATAAGCTTAAACTGTGCAATCCTTCTGCTTTCGGGTTACTCGTACTGTAGTAATTAATGTCCAGGCGTACTGTAAGCGGCCCCCCTAGAATTACCCCGCAACACCACCACCACTTTTTGGCCTACACAGCTGCCAAATATACTGTAGATTTATCAAAATTTATTGCTCACTGGCACCACTGAACATCCGAATATTGAAGCTATTCAAATTTCAAATAGCTCAGAAATTCGAATTCGTCTGTAAGCTACCTACATCCTACTTTCTACCCTTCCTACCTTCGGGGTAATTCTAGGGGGGCCGCTTACAGTACGCCTGGACATTAATTACTATTCTAACCCGAAAGTAGAAGGATTTCACAGTTTCCTCGGTTTCCTCAGACCATAAGATTTTCGCTCATGTGAGCAAGGCGCTAAAATTATTTGGGGGGCTCGCGAATCTACCTACCTAAGGTACCTTATGCCATAAAAGCCGAGGTAAGCCAGCCCTAAGAGTAGAATAGCGTTCCGACTCTCTTCACCATACCGTCTTTTGCCCTTCGCCTCGGGCACCTGCTGTGCTATCGTCCGTGTCTTGTAGTCTTGTGGGTGCCATCGAGGATGGCTTCTACGCAGGCCTCAGAGAAGCCCATGAGCGAGAAGCAGCGGCTAAAGCTTGACAAGTTCGCCAACAAGAAGGAGAAGCAAGCACAGCAGGTGCAGCAGCAACAACCCAATGGTGTTTCTAAGGAGAAGAAATCCAAGACGCAGGATGTTCCTGCTGTCGAGTCGAAAGATTGGGTAGAGGAGACACCAGCTGGACAGAAAAAGATCTTGAAACCACTGGACGATGACTTCCACAAGGCGTACGTACCGAAGGTAGTCGAATCTGCCTGGTACAGCTTCTGGGAGGACCAAGGACTTTTCAAACCACGAACAGAAAAGAATGGCAGTCTCAAGCCGAAAGGTAAATACGTTATTGCTATACCGCCGCCCAATGTATGGACTCATGTGTTGACAGCATTGTCATCTGCTAACGCTAGTCGTAGGTGACTGGCAGACTACATATCGGACACGCTCTGGCACTCTCGTTAGAAGACACCCTTATCAGGTGGCATCGTATGCGGCAGTTCTCAACGCTATACATCCCTGGCTGCGATCATGCAGGCATTGCAACCCAAGCCGTTGTCGAGAAGCAGCTCGCAAGACACCCAAAAGATGGCAAGTCCAAGAGGCAGGATTTTAGTCGACCTGAATTCGTACAGTTATGCCAGGACTGGAAGGAGGATTATCATAAAGAGATAAACAAGACGACACGCAGACTTGGCGTCTCTGTGGACTGGTCGCGGGAAGCCTTCACAATGAACCCGCAGTTGTCAAAAGCGGTAACTGAGACTTTCGTGCAACTACACTCAGAAGGCCTCATATACCGAGCCAACAGGCTTGTACATTGGTCATGTCGCCTCTCCACAGCTTTATCTACACTTGAGGTGGACCAGAAAGAGCTTGAAGGGACGACGAAGCTTGACGTGCCTGGCTATGACAAGAAGATTGAATTTGGAACCCTCACGTATTTCAAATACCCAATCGATGGCTCTGACCAGACAATAGAAGTTGCAACAACAAGACCGGAGACGATGCTGGGCGATACTGGCATTGCTGTGCACCCTCAGGACGATAGATATAAGGACTTTGTCGGCAAGACTGCGCAACACCCGATAATACCTGATAGGAAGTTGAGGATCATCGCCGATGAATATGTCGAGAGAGAGTTCGGTACTGGCGCAGTCAAGCTGACACCTGCTCATGATCACAATGATTTTAACCTTGGCAAGAAACACAATCTGCCATTCATCAACATCCTGAACGAGGACGGTATTCTCAACAGCAACGCTGGTCACTATGCCGGAGAGAAGAGGTTCAATGCGAGATATGGCGTTATCGAGGAGCTCAAGAAACTAGGCCTCTATACGAAGCAAGAGCCGAACAAGATGCTTGTTCCGATATGCAGCCGATCAGGAGATGTTATTGAGCCGCTACTGAAACCCCAATGGTGGATGAGAATGGAGCCGTTGACGAAACCTGCCATAGATGTGGTTGAAAGCGGCGAACTCGTTATCCGACCAGAGCTACAGAAACGACAATATTTGCAATGGATGCGAAACCTCCAGGACTGGTGCCTGTCGAGACAACTGTGGTGGGGCCATCAGATACCGGCATATTACATCAGTATCGAGGGTGAAGATGGTGGGGATGATGCCAACGATAACTACTGGGTATGTGGCAGGACAGAACGGGAGGCTCAGGAGAAGGCAGAAAAGAAATTTCCTGGAAAGAAAGTGACACTCAAGCGAGACGAGGACGTCTTAGATACCTGGTTCAGCTCTGCACTTTGGCCGTTCAGTACCCTCGGATGGCCAGACAAGACGTCAGATCTCGAAAACTACTTTCCGAACACGACTATGGAGACAGGTTGGGACATCCTACCGTTCTGGGTCAGCCGCATGATCATGTTCTCTCTAAAACTGACCGGCAAAGTGCCCTTCACTGAAGTCTTCTGCCATGGCTTGATACGGGATAGCAACGGTCGAAAAATGTCTAAATCACTCGGCAATGTCGTTGACCCGATTGATATACTTGACGGTATCAGCCTCGATGGCCTGCATCAAAAGCTGCTAGAAGGTAACCTAGCCCAGAACGAGGTCAAGAATGCCGAAAAATACCAGAAGAAGGCCTTCTCACAAGGCATTCCTGAGGTGGGGGCCGATGCCTTGCGGTTCTCGCTCGTCCACTACACTCAAGCGTCTGGCAGCGACATCAATTTTGACGTAAAGACGATGCACGGCTACCGAAGATTCTGTAACAAGATCTACCAGGCCACCAAATATGTCCTTGGAAAGCTCGGCGATGATTTTGTTCCTCGTGAGAGCAGTGCTTTAACAGGAAAGGAGAGTCTGCCAGAGAAGTGGATCCTGACAAAGATGAACACCGCCGCAAAACAAATTAACCAGGCACTCGAAGAGCGTGAATTCGCAAGGTCGACCCAGATCAGTTACCGGTACCTGTACGATGAACTGTTCGATATCTACATCGAGAACTCGAAGTCGATCATCTCAGACGGCACGCCCGAAGAAGCTCGTTCAGCCATGGACACACTCTACACCACGCTCGAGTCTGGCTTGCGACTCATGTCTCCGTTCATGCCCTTCCTGACTGAAGAGCTTTGGCAGCGGCTACCACGCAGACCAAACGACAACACATCCTCGATCACAATCGCTGAGTATCCGGAGTATGAGTCGTCTTTTGATGACCCGAGATCCGAGACAGCCTATGAGCTTGTTCTGGGCTGCTCAAAAGGTATCCGTTCACTAATAGCGGACTATGCTGTTAAGGATAAAGGCGTGGCTCATATCGCACCTCTGAATCAAATGTCACATGATACCGCGTCCGCTCAGCTTTCCGCGATCGAGTCACTCAGTGGCAAGACACCAGTGGATATCAGCATTCTGAAGGCTGGAGAAATCAGCCCCACTGGCTGTGCAGTCTTCCCTGTTTCCGCTGACGCGAACGTCTATCTTGAAGTCAAGGATCGCATACAAGATGCTGGAAAGGAGGCTGAAAAGTTCAAGGCGAAGTTGGATGAAGCAAGAAAGGACCAAGATGACATCGACTCGCTCAAGACAGAGCTGAGCAAAGTACAGGGCAAGGATGTCACTGAGGCCATGCAATCAGCCGAGAGCCGGAAGCGGGATGTCGAAGCCAGATTGCGGGCATTGGAAGAGACCGTCACGATGTTTGAGAAGATGATGGTTTAGGCTGCGTGTGACCCTGCTGGGCTCACAGTATGGCTGGAAGGTGCTATCTGATACAGGACCTTACCAGGACAGAACGCTCTTGGAGAGAATACAACAGATACTTTGACTTCACCAATGCTCATACCCTTGTGAGTGCTACACTGGGGAAGTCGTTATCGTGGAACTGTCTCGTAGATATATCGGACGAGGGGGACCTGATCTGGTGGGACTTCAAGTACGAGTTTGGTTTTAAAATGGACCTATTGCACACTACTACTTGAGCCTCACAGATACTATAAGTTTAAGATAGAGAAAGCGAAGATCCATCAAAAGAAAATACGCCAGTCAATTCTAAACCACTTCTTGCAACTAACAGATCTCCAACTCCGCCGCTGTCTCCCATGGATCAGACCCGGTCCGGCACAAGCGGCAGATTACGCTAATGGATACTCAAGCTGCAGATGTAGGCGTGCACAATGAAACGCTCGTTTCAACATGCTAATAGATTATTGGACATTCGCATACTTGAGCTGTGTTGTTCAAACACACGTCGATCAGCTGTTGGAGCAAGACCCATCATCGACAGATGCACTCGCTCAAGGACTACAGACACATATCAAGCACTGCGAGTCCCTCATTCTATCACTGCTCAATACTCATAAGGCTCAACAATTGTTCGCTCCAACCGCCGAAGGACTGGCACACACGGTCACTTGCGTCGAAGACATCTATAGAGTCGATGTAGCGGCAGAAGAGCTACTGCCCGAGTCACACTGGGAATCGCAATCACACCTTCGGCACGAGAGACTGCAAGAGTTGAAGGTCCACACCGCTGGACAGAGTCATGATATCAACCAAGCGTCGGCTGGCAGAGCCGTCTCTTCGCCGCGTTCATGTCCAATACAGAGTATTGACCCACGTCGACTACTGCTCGATCCAGGGCCGGCTCTTCCCCCAACACCATCTCCGTCTCCGGAAAGCGGAGGTCCAAGCCCGGTCGCGCGAAAAATCCTTCAGAAGGACAATAAGAAGAGTGGCAGATTAGCTATTAGACCGGTAACGCGGGATCGAGGCGGCGGAAGGATCGGTGCAACGTTTCGAGAAGGGAAGGTCTCATCGCATCCACCGAAACCGACCGATCCGTTGAGCTTCATCATATCTATACCAACCACCGCCGTTCCATCTCAACAGATACTCCATACTCTCCGTCTCTCCTGCGGCTCTACCGGAACCGCTAATATGGAAGTTCTGATCAAGCTGTTTTACGGGATCGCGAGTCCTGGTGCTTTTGTCGAGCTTCGCGACGTGTGCCTCTTGTCGTACACAGCTCGAGAGCTAGTCCCTCGTGACCCGGATACCATTCAGAATTTACAAACCCTGGACCGGCTGAGCTCAATTGATTGCACTACCGCTTTTCTGCGACGCACGTATCTGGCGCACCTGGTTGAACTGCGCAACATGCGGACTGGTCTCCACGTCGAGAAGTCATCTAGCCCCTTCACCCGTAGACGGAAGAGAAAAACAGAGTCTGATCGATATGGGAGAGCATCCTCTAAGGCTGTCGACGAGTTAATGCTAGAGGCATATCCGAAGCTTAATACGGATGATGCCATTTATCACAAGCAGCGCGACTCGTTGAAAAACCGGCTGGCAAGGGGCCGGAATTGGCAGACGCTGCAACAGAGCCTCTCTCCAGGAATACTGTGCGTAGTTCCTCGACGAGGTCCTATGGCAGTTTCCGACAGTCAATGAGTATAGAAACGCGAAGAGATCTTTGACAAGGAGACTAATGCTAGGAAGGGTTGAGGCTATCCCGGTGTCGCAATTTGAAGATTTCGTCAAGCTCCTGATTAAACATAGACGTCGATTTTTGATGGATGTTAGTGACAAGCTGACCGGGAAGGTGCTAGATGTTTTCTCGGGACTTGCACAAGCTGATAGATTTCTATTTGAGGACACGACGGCTGATCAGCTCGAGGCAGAGGCATTTGGAAGTCCGGCGCTTGTCGCGTATTGCGACAAGCGCCCCTTCATTCTTGGCCACACTGATACTGGTTGAAGAATCCATGCTGAAAGTAGCGAAATGGTAGCGGCGCAGCTTGAGTGAATGCTAGATTGAACCATGATGACGAAGTAGACTCTTTGCTGGAAAGACCGACCATCAAGTCGGCTTTTTGGGGAATGAACAATCTGGTGGCAAGGCAGTAATCTTCTGGCCGTCCCGTTAGTACATGGTCTATCTAATCATGAAAGGACTACTGATGAAGTGTAGATCTGATAATCGTCTAAAGGTATGTGTTCTAGGTTTTCTGCCGCAATTGGCGCTAGCCCCAACCAGGCTAGCGGGCTGTGTAACGGCACTGCAACAACTATGTTCCTAATTGGACGACTACTCCTCCTGCTCCCTCCTACTGTAGCTCCTACTGCAGCTCCTATTGCTTCAACAACTACTCAACGGTGACTGCTAATGCCATACCGAGCGTGGCTTGGTCATGTTTCATAATGTGTTCATACAAAGTACGGCCTTCGAAAGACTTCTGTGTTTCTGCATTTCATCGCGACCTCTCTTGCTTCAAGTGGTCGTTTTCGAAGCTTGACAATGTGTGAGGACGCCGAAGTGCTGGCCACGGGCTACGGACACCTCTACGATCTTGATATAAGCCAATGCCAGCTGGGTGCGACAGAATCAAAATCACCTGCGCCATGCGTGATCGGGTCCGCTATTCATGACGCTGGACCCTTGTACTAGACCTGTACTGATGTGGCCAGTGCTACCCATTGACCCAAACACGGACCACATTGGGGACCTTGATTCGCATGTGACTGCTCTACGCTGTACAACCAACTCCAAGCTGTGTGCTAGATATCCACGACATATCATGACCGAGTTGAAATCCTTTTCTCGATGCCTGTGCCGTCGCAATGATCTCGAGTAAGTCTGGCCTCGAATTTTGGCCTCAGAACGTAACGTCGAGCTGATAGACGAAACATGATCCAATGTAACATTTGGTTATTCAGGTGCTATACAGGCCAACTAGTACTGGAGCAGGCTGCGAAGGATGAGTCCATAGATTCGTAAGGAACTTTGACTCCGCTAAGGGCTCCGGTCTGACAACAATCACAGCAAAGAGTGGCTACCCATCTTGGATACCGTGCTTGCTCCTCTCGAAAAGATACAGCATCCATTACTTTCCACAACACCGCCAGCATTCAGTTTAAAGACTCCTGCAATTGGGTTTCGTGACCCCACTTGCGCGTAAAGCGAAAGCCATATTTAACAAGTTGTATAGTAGCCAAAGGGAATCAGGTTCATTATCGCTTATCTCAATATCTATTCTCGAGTCTGATCGGCTGACTAGCAAGAACTTAGTACCAGCATCGACAGGTAGAAAGATCAAGCCAAGTTTGCGCAGAACTTATTGATCGCCTTTCCTGCTCATCGGCAATTTTAGTAGGGAGTCATCCAAAAAGTCATGCGAAGCGGGGATGGCCGCTTGAATTGTTCCTTATAATTCCCGAAGCCGCAGGTGAATGGTAGCCTACTTTAAGTTGTCCGACATGCGGGGCACGCGACCTGCAGGATTTGACACGCTTGCAGGCGTATTCGTTGTAAGACTTGATTCATTCGAATCAAATGCTATCACGCCCTTTACTACTCCTTCGAACTCTTTCAGAAGAAATTCTTTATCACGCTCAAAACTTCGTCCGTGATCCGAACGGCCACAGCCGTGCTAGAACAGAGTCTTCTGCTACTGCATGTTGGCGATGAGCATGTTTAGCGAGACGGCAGAGGTAGAGAATGCGTCTGAAGCTGCCCAGCAAGATGCTTTTCCATTCACCTCGTCGCGCTACGTACTACAGCTATGCGTCCTCACGTTTTTTTTTTTGATTTCACCCAGTATTTGAAGAAGCGTCTGGTTTGTGCACGGTCTCAAGCAATGAATGTTATAGAACGTATCGGATTGTCTCGAGACTCAACTGAGCGGTTTCAGATTTTCGATAGTGGTCTAGGGAAGCAGGTCAAAAATACGAGATGGGGCTTGACATATCGACGTCCTCGTTCGTCCACGCCAGTCGTTCCCTGTTTGGGCGATAATTTCAGTCGGGATGAAATGCAGGCTTGCTTGACACGGAGTCACGGCCGCACACGCACGCACGATGTGATTATTGACGTACGCAAGCTTCCCTGGCAAGCCGCCTCTGCAGGATTGGGAGCTGGATACATGGCTTGGACAGTCAAAGACGCAACCTCTTACCACAATTTGTTGGGCTTCTCGACTCTCATGGATAAGGCTTGATGATTTTGAAGGCGGCAAGGTGGAGGGGCTTGGTGTCGAGGTGGACAAATATCGAGGGTGCTTCTAAGGGAGGATCTTGCTGCCTTGGGTTCCCTGGTTCTGTGTCGGCTGAAGATCGTGCGGATTGCGAATTCTTTGAACCAGAAAAGTCCCCTGCTTTCGAGCTCTTCTTTTCGTAGCTGATGTAGCCGGAATTTATTTACTGGTGCAAATATTTCATCGCTGCAGGTTGTACTAATGCAGGTTGAAAGGTGGCACAAATAATTTTAGCAAGTGGTCGTAGGAAACAGTCAATAAGGCGTACCTAATTGGATATCTTGAGTGTAGTGCAAAATGCACAGGGTCACCAGAGACGCGTCTCCTGCCTCAAGTTCGAATCTGATCTCCCATTTCAACGCAAACTAAGGAAAGACTAGCGTTGACAGGGACCAAAGGAGTTGATTGCCTTCACCCCCAAATCTGGAAGCTCTATCTATTTTGAGGGGACAGGGGACTCGTCTAAGTATCTGCACGTCAAACATCCATCTTACCGGGGCCTATGTAAAAAGGCATTCCATTCAATCCTCCTTGTAACTTTATGCAGAAACCTCAATGTCTTGTCTAATTGTCTGCAAATATTCACAAAGCAATGGAATCGGGGGCATCAACATCCCCAACCTTCATTAAGTCAGTAATGACCCCCTTTTAGGCAGCAGTAGTAACAAAGGCGCGGGTCTCACCTCAGCCACGTTGAACGCAGAGAATCGATGCGGAATGATCAACAGCACTTGGTATCTCGCATCTTGGTCGATGTCACCTTTGGGATGCGCAACGTCGGCTGTGAAGGAGTCCACTTTACTAAACCATCGTGTTTCGTTTCAACACCGTCTGAGAAACGTCATCCACGAGCTTTTGTCGCACTGGACAACTGCACTAGACTTGACGTGACTGGCATGGCCAGAAGATCCACGAGGCAAAGTCGGCTTCGGTATCCGGCAAAAACTCAATAAGCTTGCCGGTGCAGCACAGAATTTCGCTGTTATCCATTGAGAAAATGTACCAATATTTGACCCATGGTGGTTGTCTAAACAAAGCAATACTGCGGCGTTTTTGTGAAGGTTGTAATCGGACTGCTGGTTGTTTTGTAATTGAAAGGAGGGAGACGTCTCAAAGGCAACAGGCGCTTTATATATATCCAATAAGCTTCAGGCATCAGCGCTTGCCAAAGTTTTCGGAACTATCCCGCAAACAAAGCCTACCTCATGTTGCATACTGTTTTACCGTAGCTAGATCGTTTGAGGCCCAAGCCAAGAGTTTATTGGCTTAGGTTTCAACTGCTACAAACATGCTGGGTTTTCGAATGGAGAACAAGAAGAATGTATAGTATTATCAAAGCATTTGGCAATGGGTTCGTACAGTATTGCCGGGTCTTGCGGAGTACCCGTAAAGAGACCGTCCTTGTAAGGAAAGAGAACATCTCGTATCGTCTTACAAAGAGGCTTGACGAGAGATAAAGAATGTCTATAGCTGCACTACCTCGCAGTCATTCTTCCTATAATCGCAACACCACGAGGTTCAGCAGTACAAGGTGGGACGGTACTTGAGAGCAAAGGAATTGGCACTGTGCCCGACTAGCGTCAATTTGAGTTGGGCAGCAAAAACGGGCCAACGATAAACCTGCCAACATAGATTGAAATGAAATCAGAAAGGTCTGTATTATCAACTTAGTGAATGTCTAGCTTCTACTTATTAGAAGGTTCTTTTTCCCCCCTAACACCAAGCAAATAAACTGCCAATCATGAATCCTCCCCAGCGGATATGTCGGCTATAGCATTATCAAACGCTTCAATGATGGGGTCATATAATTTTTCCGGTGGTCCCGATGGGGTTCCAGTGAACAGCGCTCCGTCCTCGAGGAAAGGGAAAAGGATACCCCGTATCTCTTTACACAGAGGCTTGACACAGTTCAACACCGGTGGGAACTCCTTTAAAAGTTTCTTGAATCCATTAACAGTCATAGCATACTCCTTGTATTGAGCTATCTCCTCATAGCTGCCCGTATACCATTTGCTTAACATGCTTTCGTTGGGCCGATCCACCAACATGCACTGGAACTCCCTTTCCCATGTCCGACGTGCGCACATCCATAGGAGCACGTAGAAAAACGACTCGAGGTCATGCCGATAGGTGTGGGAGACAAGGCGCAACACTTCAATCGCCATAAACTCCATTGTGCCTGTCTGATGCCGTGCGTCGCTTCGTCCGCTATCAACCTTCTTGACCAGTTCCAGATCGATCAACATTCCAGTGAAGCCATCAGCCTTCTTTGGATCTGTTATGATGATGTTGCCCTCTGAGATATCTCTGTGCAGACTTTTCCCTTGAATGTATAGAGATCGATGTGCCTTGATTGCATCGCGAAGCGCGGTCAACAACTCTGAGACCGAGTCGAATTTGCTGAGAGCTTGTCCGGCCGGCGAGATGACCAAGCAGGAGAGCAGACGGTTATCGAACGGTCCGTCGCTTGAGGCATAGAGACTGATGGCTTGTGTATCTTCAAGAAGTTGCGATGCAATGTGTTTCTCGCGTAGTGTTGATCTTTGACTGTTGAATCTAGACCTTTTGAAAGACCTTGCTTCGTGGTCCGTAGACTTTCGTTTCCCTGTCCGTGCATTTTCCGAAGCTTGCGGCACTTCGAGTATCGGACGTAGTTTCGATCTCTGACTGTTTGACCTTCTAGAAGACTTGAATTCGTCATCATCAGACATTCGTGTCTCAGAAATGCTTTCAAAGATGCTCAAGCCCCGACAGGGTCCAAAAGATCGTGCGAGCGACTCTGATTGAGGCTGTGAGAACGAAGTCAAGGCACTTGACGAGGTATTTCGGAAGTGGTAGGAAGCGGGAAAGGTCAATCCGTCACGTATTTCGTCAATGCTGGTTATGCGATGGTAGCTCAGAAATTTTGCAACTCCTTTTACACCTTTTTCGCGTGCTGACCTCAGATGATCTGCCTCAGGTGATCGTTTGTCGGACGTCCATGAGAATTTGACGACATGTGCTAAATCCTTTGAGCGGTAGCAGTTTGTCCCCCTACAAACTATTCCTCGTTGTATGACGATCGGACTCGACTTCAACTGAAGTCTCTTTTCCTTCCCAGTCACATCTTCCGTGATGGTTATGAATCGATCTTCTTCGTCACGCTCAACGAATGTGTCCAGGCCTAACTCTTCGTCGCTCATCATGGCGTACCCTGCAATGACTCGAATGAACTGCTCCGGTTCCTTGTGAATATCGAACTCGCCTGAGCTGTAGGGACCAGAGCGATCGAATACCCATAATTCCATAGTAGTCCCGGAAAGGAAAAATCCGTGAATGAAGCGGCGAGTTGGCTGGGCAGTAAACACATTACGCATATAACGGCCGAGTTGAAGCAGTAGAGGCTTGAAGTCTTTACTGTTTGATTTCTGGTGCTCGCCAATGACTTGAACGTCTTTCCAATTGTGTATCGTTCCGGATGCGTTGCTTTTCTGTTTGATAAAGATATCAAGTTGACGTCGGGCTTCAGCACCAGTGAGGTCTTTGCTACTCTCGCTTGTATAATAGACCCCTCGAGCGTCGAACAGAAACTCCTCCTGAAAGCGGAACAACCACTCAAGAACAGCATCCTGCACAGGCGGCTCAGGAAAATCAGTCCACCTGCCGTCAGCGTATTGATCTTGCACGGCTCGATAAATTTCCTTGGTCCGCTCAGTCCAGTCTTTTCCCTCAAAATATTTGGAGAAGAATCCTCCAACGTTCCGATATGTGAAGTTCTTTATTTCCTCAAAAATCATTCGTTCCACCAGTTTCTTAGATTGCCCACCACCTTGCTGCGAGGCGGAGGAATACGTGATGGGTGTGCCGTCGAACGAGGTAGGAATGCTTGTCGGAGGGGTTATCCAGGAAAGAGAATTTATAAGGTTAAGGACGGCATTCCAGATATCGAAATCCGATGTCTTTCTGATAACAAGTTGCGATAGTGCACGGTAGTGCTCGTAGTTGAAATCGCCCTGGACGCGCTCACGAACTTCTCCTAAACCAGAAGCCACATTTCGATTTCCAGTGTTTGAGCGAAGATAAAGGGCTACCTCGTGGCCCTCCAAGGTGTAGAGGAGTTCCGATATTGCCTTTCGAGATTCTTGGTCGGAACTATCGACAGTGTCACTGTAAGAGAGAGAATCCGGCCTATAAATCTGCTCTGCTTTTCGAAGTGAATCTTGTAAATGGCCTAGACAGTTGTCCAAAGGATGCTCTGCGATGACGGTGCGATCACCTTGCGAAAGATTGGCCATCTTGAGTTAGGAGGCGCGAGGCCTAAAGTTGAAGTCGTTGGCGAAGGGTTGAAGGGTTTTAGCTGGCGAGGGGTTGGGAAAGTTTGAGCCGGCCCGGGTTGAACTTTAAAGTTTGCAAATGCCCCGCACATTCAAGAATTAACGTCGGGTTGGAAAAGCTCCGGGGCCTATGACATCTGGTCAAAAAGGCATCGACTGTGCATATGCGCAGCATCAACTGAGCATAAAGAAACATCGATGAACGACGAAAGCATCGACGCTGAAAATCGAGCGGATGAGATAACAGATTGACTAAATGGTTTGGAGGTGAAAGTCGCAGTCCGCATATGCCGCGCATATACTAAAAAGAAACTCAGCTCGCTCAAGATTCGTTCAATGAAAATTTCGAAGACGACGAGAAAAGTGATGATGCAAATCACGAGCTGAACGACGAGAATGAAGAAGAAAACGCATGAGAAAGGTCTGACGAAGATAACATGAGCGATAGCGCATGTTTTGTGCATATGCTGTGCATATGTAGAAGAATCTTCGCTCGTCTTGCTGCAAAATAGATTCATGATATATTCTATGCGTGACCTGTGACTGTGCTGTTTTCTCGATGTTTCGCTCAAGCTGTGCATGTGCACGGCTTCAATACTTCGCTCTTGCTATTTGTCTTCTAGCTACTTTAGCTAAATAATATCAATTCTAGAAAGCTGAGCCGGGATTGGAATAATTTTGAACTCTAGCATATGCAGAAAAATGACCGGAACCAAAAAAACAAGTTCCGGCCCTGGCTCAACTTTTCCAACCCGCCAGCTGTAACCCCTTGAAAGGAAAAGTGGGCGCGCCAACCTTCAAGATGACTAATATGACTGTTAAGCGCGCGAAGGGCGCGTGAAGGGCGCGCGCCTCCGAACCACATGTTTCCGAGCTTCAAAGATCGACAGGAGATTTAAATATCTTTTTACCAAGGAAAGCCTCCCCAAGATAAATCTCATTCATTTTGTCCATACACCATTTCTGCATTAGAAACTCACAGCAGCTATCTACATGCCCCGTTGCTACCTTATCGAATAAGATACCACTTGCCTTACCCACCAAATGACATCGGCGCCAGTCCTGGATCCCTCAGCGTCAGCCAGATTTATCGCATCTGCATAATCTCTAGCCTGTATTTCATTGCCATTTGTAGTACACTGCTTTTCCCAGGATTATTGTGTCCTAACCTCTTTCTGAGTTGATATCTATCAGGAGATAGCTGCCCAGGTCGCAACAAGGCAAAGTGGAGGTAGGAAGGTTAGAGTGCAGCCGTGATCCGGTCTTCTTCCCATCAACTAATAAGACGCGAAGGAAACACGTGAGTGCACGTGTTTGTCACATGCTGCATGCTTGCTGAATGCGCCTGTATGTAGAGTACCTAGTCCAGAAGAAAACTGAATTCAACGCATTGCTGGCCTTCGGCGGCCCATTCTTAGTTCACACTCTCCAGTACCAGCCAATGAGATACCCGAGTTATAATAGCATAGGGAATTTATATGCGTGCCCACTCTCCTCGTACATACGACTGTGCCAGAACCGCATGCAAGGCTTGTCGTGCAACAACGGAACATTTCGAATCCTGACGTTCCTTCACAAGTGACTGACGCATTATTCTCGCTACCTTCAGAATATCGGTCTGGAGATCCGCAGGGCAACTGGCGCTCGTTTGGTTTTTTCCCTATCCTGTTCAATGATGTCCCAAGATGAACTCGGTGCGACTCATTACTTCTCCCGTCGAAGACTAATTGATCTCCTCTGTTGATTTGTATGTATGATGTTTGAAGAACTCAAAGTCAAGGACGGAAGCTCATAGGGATCGAAGGGAGGACATGGGTTCTGATGAAGGAACCTGCAGTCTTTTCTTTTTTTTGCTATTTGCCTTTGTTGTTGTTTTCAATGGAACCAGCTGAGGTCAGCTGGTGAACCCCCCCCCCGAGAGCTGATAGAGGCGAAAATGGCCGAACCATATTAGTCATCGGAGAAGGGGTCGCTCAGCTAGCTTAGAAAATGTCCATCCCTTTACAACCTGATTTGCAGGAACCAATAGTTAGATTTTCAATGTGCTAATTTCTAGGCTGGTTTGGCAAAAGATTTTGACGCAATCAGCGCCATTGGCACCAAATAGAAGTCACTCCATTTTATCATTCTAACATTGAATTAATGACTAGTTATTGCGATCGTATAATAGAAATCTTAGAGCTTATAGCGCCATCTCTCAAGCATCTATAGTACTTGTTGCCATACCATTTCAAACCTTCCAGTCCTCGGTTCTCTTCTTTCTGGCACTTTTCAGCGTTCAATAGAGCACGATGGTACGCTTCTAAATAGCTTAAAGGGGTAGAATACACAAATAATGACAGTCACACCTTACACTCCTCAAGACGATAGATACAGCTAACAGGTTTAAAACGGTGACGGCGCTCATTTTCGATACAACCGGAGACCAGCATACTGACCGTTTGCATCTATTGGCCAATTTTCATGTATAGTAGCCGACAGGGCGTAAAGGTAAATGTCTCTGCGTCCGTTTGCTCCCGGCGCACACACACCACACACCCCGGACCATACCCTAATATGCATCCCCGAGGCGTTTACTCAGACGGAGACTCGGCTATTAGGGATAGCAATCCCAACTCGCATACCAGGTCGTCGTCAGCCCATAGTGGAAAACCATGTCCTCCTCTTGGCCTTTGCTGCAACATAAAGAAGGCAAAAACTGCTGCACGTAGTCCCGTCTGGATCCTGATCCTGCATAAAGAAGCCTGCTTCCACTCGCAAGCTTGATGTGTTCACGTGCGCGCCGCCGTCTGTGCTACCTCAGGCATCCAGGTGATTGGGCTGTATGATAGGCAAAATAGTAGTCCCCCCCCCCAACCTGCAATGCACGCGTGGAAGAATTCCCCGAACAAAGTGATGGGTCTTGTTGCCTCGTTGCTACCCTACTTGTTTGGGCACAGCGACAGGGACCCCGAAGGAGTCAGCCATGGCCAGATGCTAGAAACGCTGATTGTGTCGCACACGGCACAATCAGAAGTGGGCGGACAAGGCGATTCCTGCATTCATTATGAGTCAGTCTTCGGCCGCTTCTGAAAGATAAACTGTGCGCCTACAGACCGTAACGGACATGAAGTTCTGTCGTAGGCGGATGCTGCGTCCGCAGCTCCAAAGACGGGGCGTCCAATGAGGAATAAATGCTACCAGTATCAGAGAAAGTCTTCACCGCCTCTCAGCTCTCAGCCTGAAGCTGGCGATGATCTTTGGATTGTGCAGCATGTGCTTCAACAAGGCAGACGACGCGTTTACATCGAGCCTTGCACACCGAAAATAGCTATTCTGATGCACGGACACATCGGGGGTGCCAGAAGTCATTGTGTTATGAGCAGCCAAGCATAAGCAAGACTTCCCTACAAGATCAGAAACATTGAAGGTTGAGTAGGAACACTTGACTGGGTATCATAAAGCCGTATGTCGAGCGGCTTGTATCCTCGGACTGTTTCGAGGGCACAGTGATCTACTTAGTAGCGATATCCTTGCTGATACTCATTATACATACTCCCCTGGGACATTATATCGCTTATGCTGCAATGAGTTTTAGTCTCTCTGGTAATAACTCTTGAACGTCGCTGTTGAATGGGCCCAATAGCAGTCAAATTCGCGTTCCAGCACTCTTAACATGGTCTCCAGCTTCCAGAAAGCCACATCAGCAAAAGTGCTGTAAACACTTTCAAATTTCGGACTCTGTTCTCAGAATAATCAGCCGAAACATCCTGGTCCGACAAAATGGACTTCTTTCTTACTTTCTGTGTTTTCGCAGTGGTGATGGCATTGTTTAGCTGCGTTGCATTGAAGAAAGTGCCTTCGATATCGAATTTCCGATACACTATCAGAGCATTAAGATATCTTTTCGACGGGCCAGCGACCATCTCCAATCTTTACGACAAGGTGAGCTTGAAACTTCTTCCCTGCGCAGCCAGCCTCTTCTTAGTGTCCAGAGTGCAGGGAAACCTTTCGTCGTTACTACACCGACAAATCTCCATATCATGGTGTCCTCCACGAAGCTCATTGAGGAGCTCGTCGACGCCTCACCTTCTCACCTTTCGTTGCACGCGATCGCCAAAGAGGTGATTAGCAGGACTTCCCCTCATTTCTTGATCACGCCTAATCTGAGCAGATGCTCCAGCCGAGACACACTATGCACGGCTTCGAATGGAAGGACAAGCGAGGCGACGAAGGAACAGGATTCGTTCGGGCATTGAGAAGTCTGCTCACAGCGCACTTGCCTCTTCTCCTGCCCCATTTGAAAAGAATTGTCGAGGAAGGGCTTAAGCCAGAAGTCTGTTTGTATCGAAAAGCTAACGGTCAGCCGTTCCCCAACTCAATTCGCCATACATATCACCGGTATAGTGCGAGACTAATCGGCCTAAGACATATCCCACGTTCTCATCTTTCCAGCTATCAAAAGAATCGTTGCACAAGTAAACTGTTTTGTCTTCTTCGGAGAGGAACTGTGTATGTATAGCATGTGGATCGAACAATATTTTACTTACCTCGAACAGCACAGGTCACGGAATTTCTGCAGGCCGCGCTTCAATTTCCTCAAGATGTAATCCTCACAGCCGAGATTTTCAGGATAACGCCAGCATGCTTAGCACCGTGAGATGAGCGAAATATAAACATTTTGATTCATACCGACGTCTCTCCAGTTTCATAGCAAGCTTGGTCTCGCGGCACCAGGATACAATCAAAACTTTGTTCAGACATCTAGCACCAATCGTGGAAAAGCGCTTGGAGCTTCGATCAAGCGAGAAACATAGAAACACGGGAAACAAACCGGTACTGTAAAAGCACCTCAGAGATATTTCTCGCTAAGGGAGCCAGATTGACTGTATGCAATGGTTAATTGACACATCGCCTCTGTCAAACCCCTGGACCGTCGAACGCATGATAGGGGAGATTATTGCCATATGGTTCAGCTCTATACATCAACTCGCCATGGTTAGTATCAATTTCCATCGTTTTGCGACGGCTGGGCTCATCGGAATTTTAGAGCACCGTTTTCGCGATTGAAGATCTCTGTATATTTCCAAAATACACCGAACCCCTACGACAGGAAGTAGAAAAGCAAGGAGTCTCTCCCGATGGACTCCCGCTACTTGATAGCTTTCTTAAGGAGTCGGCGCGATTCACGAGCATTGATGCTGGTGAGCGCTTTGCTTGAGAAAGTGTCGATTGTCCGTGTCTAACATTCTTGAAGTGACGTGTAGGCGCAAGACTTTAAAAAGCTTTACATTCTCCAATGGCTTGATAGTCAATCCGCGTGATTGGATTTGTATACCTCAGCAGGCGATGATGCATGACTCGGTATATTTTCGGGAGCCCACGAACTTTGACGGATTTCGATTCACAAATAAGACAAGTATTGTCAGTGAGAATCTGCAGGATTCAAAAGCAAGCAGTTTGACGGATTCATCACATGACTGGATGGTGTGGGGCCTCGGAAAGACTGCCTGGTGGGTATTCTATTCGAAAGCCAAGCAAAGGCGAGGATATATTTCATGACTGATATGTTTACAGCCCGGGTAGATTCTATGCATCGACGAGAACGAAGCTGGAGATCTTGCAAAAGTACGACTGCAGCCTGCACAATGCACAAAGTTCACGAAAGCAAACTTGGCGATCTTCGATCATTCCTTGCTCCAGCACTGTTGTAATATTTCGAGTTAGGTAAAGGAAGGCACGCGACTAGATCGTTAGAAGGATTTTTCGAGCCACGTGTGCAGCAGATTGTGTTTTTCAAGCTCAATCAACAGCCCCGAATGGGCTAGGATTGGTGGGAATATCGTTTAGACCGTTCCCTCTTCTTTTCGCAACGGCTCGTCTCAGTGATCTTCAATAGCTTCGTTCACTCCATCGCTCAAAGAAAGAGATACAAGCATGCTATTCACTTCCGGCGGGATTGATCTGAATGTGGAAATAGGTCTTCTTGGTCTCGTGATGTGCGTGACATATGAGGTGAACCCTGAGAGCCCAGGGCCGGCTGGCCCGCTGTGCAAAGGATAGAGTCAATATGTAGATGGTGTTGGAATACGAGGTCATATGGGGCATTTTGGTAGGTAGGTTGAAGCTGGATAGGAGTCTATCTAGGAGCGAGCAGGTAAAACTCTACTAGCGGGCCCCAGCCCTATCAGCCCTATGAGGCGGAGATTACCAGGTGGGCCTGAATAGCCGGATCGCAGCCCTATGGCAAGGCTAGTCATTAATTCAATATTTGAGCGCTAAAATTGAGTGACTGCTATTTGGCTCCCAATTGCGTTGCTTGCGCCAAAATCTTTTATATGAATTTCGATGGTCCCGTTTTGCCAATGATGCTTTTGTCATTTTGCGTATTCAGAATATGAGACATAACTTACACTTTGCCTTCTTTTCATCTCTGACGGCTTCTTGAGCAATCTTGATCTTCGTATCAAATGTCAAGGCTGAAAGATACTCGATTTGTTTTTCGCAACATTCTACGAGTAGTTGATCGTTCAATCGATTGGTAGCATCACTCGTCTATGCAGAGGTAAAGTGCATGTAAAATTAAACCTCCGAGTGCATCGTGCTGACTGCATAACGCCTTCCTTGATGCCTCATGCTGACTTCCGTTTACAGTGCAGAGTTGTGCCAGCCTGACATGCAATGCAATGCAGTGAAGTGCGGAGTTTATTGGCCTACCCCGCGTCAAGGCAGCGAACTGGAGAGATACAGGTGGAAGGCCGCCAAACGGGGCTGATATATGTTTAAACTTGTATGTGCCTCGAAGGAAATGGATAGAATGTACCGTGCTTTATGTGTATCCAAAGAGTCCGGAGAGATGGAAAAATGGAAGGATTAGGAGAAATCTGACTACATTGCGGCTTTATTTTACCAAGAATGCCAAGAGCCTTAACCAATACGGTTAGTAACTCTAATCCTAGGCCTAAATGGCTTGAAATCAACATTATCCTCTCAACATCTCCAGCTTCATGAGAATGAGTCGTTGGAGCACTCTAGTAAAGCTGAAGCGAAATGCACCTATCAATGTTGTGTGGTATTCGCAGCCTCGGGCGGGCGTCGAAAAGTGAAGCTGTGCGGGGCTATGTAGAGCTGTGGAGGCTTTCGATCCTCGAGAAGTGATGGAGCCCAAAACGTCTTATGATATATAATCTTGATATCAAGATCATCTTTGCTTCGGATGCAGTCACAGAAGCAAGCACATACATCGTACACTTTAAACCGAAGCATGGAAAAACCCTGCCTTGAGGACCGCATTGGGTCATACAAATCCTTCATCGCAATACGGACTCAACGAGATCCAGAACTTAGAAATTTATATGAGTTCCTCCAGACTGACAGTGTAGTTCAACGTTCTTGTCGCATTGTCTGCCCAGAGTTTTCTTCTGCACCTGGTCCCCCAAGTCGCCAGAGCCTTGACCTTGACGGTCTTGCGTCAATTTTAGGCGCCAAAGCTACAGGAAGAGACGATCTCTGTGGCCGGCTTTTAATCGTCGAGGATATATCTAATGATATTATCGAGACGTTAGGTTGCTTGCTGAATATCGATCAATTCTTCTTCGCCTCTCATATTGATACCTTTCAAATCGATATAGCAAGAAGAAGGCCCTCGATGGCTACTTTTCCGTCAAAGACGAGGGCACAGAATTTTCTGAATATTCACTACCACCGCGTGGTTGAATTAGAGAACGCAGAATCCACGCATACATTACTTCGAGATATGAACGTGCCACGGAAAGTGAGAATACTACCAAAATTTAAGGGGACCAATATTGGACTCGTACGACATTGCAATTCAATCTTGAAGGCTGAGACAAAAGATGGGCTCTGGCTAGGTAAAAGAGGTCCCACCAATCAGTGGGATTCGAAACACAAAACTTATATTTTAGTAGGACTAATCCTTGTCGACGCTCCTATAAGCAACTCTTGCTTCTTGCAATCCCCACACAATAACAACACAACTCCCCTCACACTCCAGATACATTTGTTCCAAGGCGGATTCCAGGATTTCCTCTCGGAGCCCTCGTTCTCTAACATCGACCATAAATCTGGCCCAATACGGTCTTCCCCGCTGGAATCCTTCATTTACTATTGGAGTCTTCAACAGCCCCCAGGATTCAATGTGGATTGTCCAACCTTGTTCAGCTTATCGTATTACGCTCTAAGAATAGACGTGGCGGAGTGGATGACCTACTTGGAGTTAATGTATCATTGTATCCAGCAATATGAATACTCTCCCGAAGCTATTACCCTTGCCTCAATAGGACACATCGAGACAGTCACTGCCGACATACATAACCTTCAACGATGGGGCCGTCGAAGTATAGCTACAGCCCGGAAGATCCGCTATGCTGTGGAATTTCTCAAATATCGCATGATTAAGAACGAAGACAAGGAAATTAGCGCCTTGATAAGACAAGACTACGAGGAGATTGCCTTGAACCTTGGCGCCTACAGTCACCGGCTAGAAACCATGGTGTCTGTTGCCACTTCACTAGTTCAAGCTATTGATTGCAGACGGTCGCTCATAGAGACGATGAACATCTCACGATTGACTTATCTGGCACTTATTTTCATACCCTCAACATTCGTATCAGGCCTGTTCAGCATGAATGACAAGATTGCGCCAGGAGGTAACCTTTTTGGGCTCTACTTCGCAATTTCTATTCCTCTGTGTATATTGGTCTTTCTGATCGCTCATCCACCTACTGGTACTCTTGGTGTTTTCTCAGCATGGGTCAGGAGATCAAGGGTGATACCAAACTGCAAGGTTTGATAGTCGAAAGAACTGGTAGTCATGTGAGAGAAAGGTTATATTGCTACACAAGATGGGCCTGGTAAGCTGATACGATTGATTGAGGGAAACTGCTCGATAACCACCCTGTACGGGAGCATCATAGTCCAGTGCGCCCTCTGTAAGGCCGAGCGAAAAAGTAGCGCATATTTCACCGTACAATTGGTAAAGCCCATTCAAACATAAGATCTCACTGATAGGTAGGCCTCAATTTCCTCTACTGCCTGGTATGCATGTAGCCGCTTTAAATTTCCCTCCAATGGTGTATCAACTGACGCTCCAGCCCAAATCCCGGAGAGCAACGAACCAGCGCCGGGCTCTTGACCTGCTTGGTTAGACCTGCTGCAAACCTACTGTACATGCCAGGGGATGGCCTTATTTTTATTCGAATGTAGGGAGGGGTGACACTGTATGTTCCTGGCTAACGCTAGTATCACACTGAAGTCACTGTACGCGCCATGCGCGTTGGACAGAATTTTCATCTTTAGTAGCTCAATTGTATGAGCTGAATGAGGCCTCTGACAGGATGTCAAAACCATGAAAATGAAAATCGAATCGCTTTTGCACTACTAATCGTTTGTTATGTCGCTCTTGTAATGTTTCAATCCTTTCGCTTGACTAGCGCTGTTCGGGTTGCCTCAGGTTTCTCAGACGTGTCACACTAACCTCTAACGAGGTTAGCCGATGCTTACTACGCGCGCACACGATGATACGTCTGAGAACCTGAGGCAACTGTCCAGGACATACGAGGTGGTGCAATAAAGTGTTCGAAATGACCATCGTACCGCAATTGCACTTTCACGAAAATCAAACGAACACGCAAATAGTCAAATGTGATAATAACAGCACCAATTATACGTAGAATTGTTAGATGATTCGAATTATAATATATATCTATTCATGGAAATTATTGCCGCCCTGTTTGACAATGACTTGAGCAACCCGATGCTTCTGATTCAATATAAAAGAATTAATATTCTTTTCTATATCGAGCTTGTTCCACTCATCCATCCAAGCATGTTCTAATTCAGCTCTACCTTTTATGAAAGGCCTTCGTTTGAATACACGATTCTTGATCAGATTCCAAACATGTTCGATAGAATTGAGATCGGGACTGTTGCCTGGCCAATCCAGAATCACGATATTCTGCTTCGCAAATAGAGGTTTTTGCCATTGAGAGGTATGACAGGAGGCCCCATCCTGCATTAACAAAGCAGTAGTGCTCATAGAGCAGTGGGTGGCCTGAAATCGATGATAGGCAGGTAATAGTAAG
>JAABUT010000283.1_pt1 | contig 91680 bp, 101 predicted proteins | sample 5559281 | NCBI WGS metagenome assembly JAABUT01 (sample SAMN10711880, study PRJNA513359) | rock metagenome | isolation source: Antarctica rocks | place: Antarctica: Victoria Land, Ricker Hills nord | collected 2016-01-04 | reverse complement strand
GATTACGAGAAGTCATGATCACAATTCTTCAAGTAGAGATATCAACTTTAAGAAGCAACAACTATGTAAGAAAAGCTTGCGAAATACCCTCGTCGAGTGCCCGCCATATACTCTAAACCTTTCCAAGACAGCTAAAAGACCGCAACAACCACTTCCCTTCGAAACCCATTGATATATTCCAAAAATCCATATGCACAAAGAGAACTGCTCGTGGATGTAGCGACTTATCCTTTGCGTGTTCCGTACGCCGTTCCAGCGATACCGCATAAATGAGTCAGGGCGGGCCTGGGCCATGACGTTGTATCGAGACAGGAAGGAAGTATGGTGTTTGCTGCTAGTTGCAAGCTATTTGGTAGAAGGGAGTTGATGGGTTGAAGTTGGAATAAAGCTGAGTCTAAAATTAGAGCAATCGCAGATCGGTTGCCCTTACTCTATTCCAACCTCCTGCGGACACCTTATATAACGAATAGACATCAAGCCTTCGAAAAGTCTTGGAATACGAGGTCATATGGGACATTTTGGTATATGAGGTTGAAGCTGTAGGAGTCTATCTAGGAGCGAGCAGGTGAAAACTCCACTAGCGGGCCCCAGCCCTACCAGCCCTATGAGGCGGAGGTTACCAACTCCCCTATTTCCAACAAAAAGGGCTTTCGCTGCTTCTCTAGAAGCTTTCTTCTGCCTTCAAATTTCAAGCCATACAAAGCCATCGCAGTATGTTTTCTATACACCGGTACACAACGATGCAATCCCATGTTCATGCTTCTTCTTTTCATATGATGTCTTATCTCTGGGGAGATCTTTTGTTGTCCCTGCTGCGAACACCCGTACTTGAAATTTGATGTCTCTGAGCAGTTCCTTTCACAGAGGCTTGTCTCACTACTGTGGTTTTGTCTCAAAAGCAAGGATCCAATAAAAAGACCACAGCCATCAACAACCCAATGCCGTTCATCTTGATCATGTAACCGGCAGCGACTGTGAATTCCAACAGCGATGGACTCTCCTGCCCAAAGTACCGAAGACACAGTTGCAGATGCTTTTGGAGTTCTCTCAGCCGCTATAACGGCTATTGATCCTGCTCTACTTACCCGCTCGCCCATGCCGCAAAGTCCAGCCCCTACACCCTTTTCAATTTATCCTAACCCTTCACCTGATTTTCAATCCGCGCAGCCTATCATCACATCTCCAAAGCTCATCTCCTTCAACGACCCATTCGCCCAACGCGCCCTGAGCGAGCCGCCCGAACAACCCCACTCAACTCACCCATACCCAGCAGCTCTTCAAAACCGACAAGCTCGAAACAACGGATACCTTCACCACCCTTACAACCGCCCTTCTCCCTCTCCCACTTCTGGGCCGCCAGCTTCGGTGCGTGAAGCATACCGCTCGCAATCAACTTCCCACTTGTACAACCTCCATCATGATGAGACGACGCTGGCGCTTGGAATTCAAACGTATTTGGATCAGCTAATTGGTGTATGCAACGAGATGCGCACGTTTGTGTCACGAGGATTTGGTGAGGGTGATCGAGGCGGGGATAATGAGAGAAGGGTTATGGTCGAAAAGTAAGTACGACGAAAGTAACCCTTCGAATCGAAACGCAGTTATAGCAGAAGCGCAAATGGAAGCTACCTTCCAAAATCTCGTCCTCAACCAGCTCTCTAACTCTCACCGGATCCCCCATCGGTACAACCGCCATGCGAACCCCACCTTCTCCTTTCTCCTTTCCCCTTCCCTCTTCCCAACCCTAATCTCCCCCACCTCTCCCGCAATCCCCTCCACCCCCATCCTAAACACCACCACTCGATAGCACTAACATCTCCCGTAGCTTCCGCCTCCTAACCCGCAAACGAAACTACCACCTCACCGAACTCAACGAACTAATTACCCCAATGCCACCCTACAACGACCCCTCAACGCACCACGGCTATGGCGAGACCAGCGGCAAAATGATCAGAAAACAACCACGAACCGGGGCGGAAATTAGGGATATGGATCGTACGTCCCCCGTTCAATCCCTGTTTCTGACCGGCTATGTTTGAATCTTAACACCACATAGACAAAACCCTAAACAACCTCCTCGACGCCTTTGCGCTTCCGCATGATCCGAACATGTTCTTGCATGATAAGAAACTTTTGTGGTTACGATTTGTGGGCGCGGGGAGGGGGTTGAGGTTTCGAGTGTTGGGATGAGCTGGGGTTGGGGAGGGGGAGGTGGATGGGAAGGGGTTGGAGGGCAAGAGAAGGACGACGAGGGAAAAGTAGGGAGGGAACTTCCATAGGAATGGATCTAGCCAGTTGACAAATATTCTACGTTGTCAAATTCCAAACTACGTCATCAACAGCCACACACAATGTAGCGAAGAAGAAAAACCCTAACCCTACCCTTACACCTTCTCCCACCTGATCCCACCCCACATCTACTCCCCTCTACTCCCCTCCCCCCTCGCTAACTCCTACCACGCCGCCCCCGCATCAAAATCAAACCTCCCCAACTCCTTCCCGGCATCCTCCACATCCTTCTTCGCCTTCATCCGCATATAAAAAATCGGACAATCCTTACTGCTACAGATAACCTCGCAATGCAAACTGCCCTGGCAGCGCTGACACTGCGTCCACAGCCGCCCAAACCTGACTTCCAGCTCGCTGACTTTTGTCAATGTTTTCGTGTATAGCTCGCCAACGCGCGGCCGGCAGTTTTCGCACACGGCGCCGGATTTCTCCGTGGCGGTGACGAGGGGTTTTTTGCAGCCCATGCAGGTTTGGGTCTTCTTGGTGAATTTCATTAGGCCGCCGAGGGTGGGCGCGGCGACGGAGATGGAGCGGGTATGTTCGCCTGTGAGGAGCTGGCCGGCTTTTTTCTCGCCGAGGATGGGGTCGAAGATGCGGCCCAGGGGCTTTGCGAGCTGGTTGTCAAGGTAATATTTTGTGTCGATGGGTATGTTGTTTTCGAGCACAAAGATGGGATCTTCGCTGCGCTCGTAGTTCTTTGCGCCGCCGGCGCCTTTGACGATGACATAGGCAACGCGGTCACCGAGGGTTGGGGCGGAGCCAGCGTCGCGTTTCTTCATGCGCTCGGCGAGTTCGCTGTGGGCTTGTTTGCCGACGTAGTCGGTTTTGGAGAGCGCTTTGGTGATAACGAGCTTAGACATGTCGATTTTGTTTTGGAGAAGGTCGGAGATGGTATCTTTGACGTAACTGGTTGATGTTAATTCCCTGTGTGGTACAGAAAAGGAATAGGGGAGATGCTTACTCCTGAGCGCCTTGGACGTCTTGGTCTATGAGTATTTTGCGAAGGATGGTTTCAATAACATTTTGCACAAGACGGCAATTGTCTCTTCGAACAGTCTCAATACCTTTGCTGTCCATTTTGTCGTATTTTTCGGGGGTTGTCCAGTACAAGCCAGCATAGCGCTTTTTGTTGATGAGTAGATAGGGGAAATAGACCTTTTCGAATTCAAGTTTTATTGGGTGGATGAACTTCGAGGACACATATTCGGCGGCATCTCGGCCAAGATCCATAGCTTTGGCTAGTTCTTTGGGACCGAATTTGACCATAACGGAGTCAGTGTCTCCATATATAACCTGAGCATCGTGATCATATCCATTAGCCAATGTATACCTTGCTTCCACTTCCTCTTTAGTCCTTTCAATCATCTGCCTTCCGTAACTAGTTGTACTACTAGCAATGGCCAGACATGGTAATTTCCCGACTGTAGCTCCGGTGATACCGTAGACACTGTTGGCGCTGACCTTCAACGCCAGCTGTCGTCCGTTGAGCACGGCTTTCTTGAAAGTGTCTGTCTCAACCGCCAACTCTTTCTTGGCCCGCTTCCGGGCGCCCAGCAGTTCTTCGAGAATCTGTGTCAACAGGCCTTTTCGAATTTTAGACGTGCAGAACATATCACCGTTTGGGGTGACGATGTAGTCTTCATCTTTGACTAATCCTAGTTTTTCAACGCTAGTCTTGTTCAGAAGGGTGGTGTAGCAAAGGTTGTGAGCTTGAATGATACTGGGATATAGCGAAGCAAAATCAAGAGTAGCTATCGGGACATCATAATATCCTCTCGTAGGCTCAATGACTGTGGCACCTTCATACTGTTCTTCGGTGCCTTCGCTCCGTAGATTTGGAATAACTAATTGTTGCTCTAAAGCTTTTCGGAACAGCTGACTGATGAACTTAACTTGCTGGCCTCGTGCGAGCAGATAATTGAAAGGAACCCCTGTGACCCTGGCCATCTCGGTATAATTGATTAGACACATTAGCTTGTCCATTAATCGTTGAGGTAAGAAAGCATCCTTTAGACAATAGACCGCTAAGCGCCGTCTCGATTCCGGTGTTCCGTTGAAAAGCTCTGTAATCATGGTATGATGAACGTCTTCCTTTTGCTCCCCTAGGAAATGTGCGCATACAGAGTTGAGGGTATAACTTCGTAATTGGTGGTCTCGCTGGATTAGCTGGAGTAAATCTAGCTGCAGTCGTCCGTTGGTATTCGTAGCTTTCGTGTCTCGGTTTCCCATCTGCTTACTAGAAAAATTCGTTTCCTTTGCGTGAGACTGGAGATTCTTTAATCTCGACCAGTAAGGAAATTTGGTACACTTAAGATGCTTCGCTCTGTCAAGGAGATATGGGAAGTCAAAATTGGCTATATTGTATCCGATAATGACATCCGGATCAACCTTTTCGAGGAAATCCCTCCACGCCATAAGCATCTTCTCTTCGGCATCGAATTCAAAAATCTGCGTGTTGACAATGAGACTGCACGTATCAAGGCAAAATACGTTCCTGACAAAAGGTTTAGTATCTCCATATCTTGTCACAACATTGGCTATCTGGATGACTGGATCTTGGTTTGCTTCCGGGAAAACGCCTTTTCGACCCGCACACTCAATATCAAAGGAAAGAATCCGTAACGGCGCCATCTTTGCCCACTCGCCATCGTTAGAATGAGCGATAAGGTCCCGATAGTGAACATGTGCTTCTATCTGGCAATTCGACTGTCGGTCTCTATGGGGAATAATATGATATTTCGATTGCGATACTTCTACCCAGGACATGCCGGAGATCTGAGATAGGAATTAGCTCTACAATTCAAAACACCAACGGATGACTTGCTCCAGTATCTATCATAAAACGTAGCACATATTGAATGCTGTCAAACGTTAGTATCCCACCATCAACGCCTTTCCACAATCCCTTGTAGTTCGCAAGACTACTTTCAATGGTTGTCCGCAATTTGTTGATGAACTTCGGATCGGTCACAGTGATTTTAAGATATGGGCTTTTTTGATTGCCTTGAAAGCCAAAGAGGTTTTCTCGGAGCACCATTTGAACGGAGTGTATTGCTGGTTGGTGCTGAGCCAGCTGTGTATCGAGATATGCCTTGTAGCCATCGCAGTCACTCTTTCCAAACGAGACTGGCGCTGCAACGTAGAGGTAGTGAAGGAAGTCTGTGACATGGAGTAGAACAGAGTGGCCAGTCTGATTATCAATCAGCTCAAGTCCAATGTCGACATGGCGGAGGTAGTACTTCTGTGACTCCGAAAAGTTTGACTGTCGTCTTGCCCCCATGTAATGTCCCCTCCTCGGCTTCGATTTGTTGGAAGCACAGACTTTCATCCCCCCTTTCGAAGTCATCAAGACTTGGTCTGTGCCATTGCTGATCTCGCTCCGAATTATTCTCCTTCAAGCCACTGATATCTTGCGTCAACTTCTCAAGCACTTCCTCTTCGAACTGGCTTTTAGGCTGACTGGAGCCTAGCTTCCCATTGACTCTGTTCTGGCCCAGCTTTGGCTTCTTCCCTGGTGAGGATCCTACGTCAATCTTTCTTCTCTTGGCCGAGCTCGGGGATGGTAAGGTAGGATTGGCATTGCTGTGTGCTTTAGTAGAGTCGCCCAGGACCCTTTTCGGCGGCTTCAGGATCGCAGTCGGCATCGTGAGAGAGACCTAAGACTGTCATGTGTTTTGCCTAGCGAATTTGAGGGAGCATAGAGTGTATAGTGGGACGCGTTAAGCATCGCGTTGATAAGTTACGTGATTTAGCGAGGGGCGGATTCTTCCGCCCCTGCTCTATTCTTGTACTCGGATCTAGTACCCGTAGGGCTGTACCAACGCAGCAGTCTCATTCGCTGAACTGATTCATTGACTGGCGTCGCCCTGATTTCAACCTCTTCATTGAGCCTCCAAACAACACACAAACACCGCGAACTTACGACGACAGTTGCCTTTGACGATGATTTGCGCCACTCTTTGTTGATACACTCCTTATTCTAAGAACATTTTAATTGTTGAATGGGAAAAGTTCCTGAAGGCACGCTCTTTGCACCAACTCCTAGAGCATAGCCTCCATCTATCTCCTGGTGCTTCGTTCTTGCTGTTAGGATCGCCCTATCCTCCAACTCGGTCGGGTCTCTTGGTACATAGGACTTCCGTCGATGCGCAGACCCTGATACTAGATATACACCGACCAAAATCCCGTCGTCCTCATACGTGATCAAGATGGCAGCAAACGATTACTACAACCCTCGACCTCTTCGCCGCCCTACTGAGGCTCCACTACCACCACTCCCAAACGTATATTCCGCCTACAATCCGCATCAAAGAGCTCAGTCTGCAACGTCATTGGAAGAATCGCCCAACAGAGATCCTTACCAACTAGATCCGCAGAGAAGTCATAGCTCCGACCATGCGTACTATGGTGCTGGTGGAGGAGGACGTGGGCCAAGTCCCTATTCGGATGATATTCCATTACGGCCACACCCAAAGCAGAATGGTTCAGATATGTACGGACAGGACCAACGGCGTTACGACCCTGAAGGCACGTATCCTCCACAAGAACCCGCAATCACAGATCGGCCGAGTCGACCAAGGCGGAAGAATAGAGGTGGATTTTTCAGCGGACAGGTACCCTGGGTGGTCTTCGTCTTTACTCTCCTTCAGGTGGCAGTCTTCATTGCCGAACTCGTCAGAAACGGCGTTCTTACCAAGAGTCCCATTGAAATAAAACCCCAGGTCAACCCGATGCTAGGACCTTCTCCCTACGTTCTGATCAACATGGGTGCACGATATGTCCCGTGTATGCGCGCTACTCCTCAGGGGAGAGATACTGCTATTACCTGGCCATGCCCCTCTTCGACCTCTTCAGATCCTCAAAGCCCGGACAACAAATGCACATTGTCAGAATTGTGTGGTTTCGGTGGATCTAACACGAACCACGACATACCGAATCAATGGTTTCGATTTATAATTCCCATATTCTTACACGCAGGAATCATTCACATTACATTTAACATGCTCTTACAGCTAACGCTTGGAAGAGAGATGGAGAAGGAGATTGGATCGCTGAGATTCCTTCTGGTTTACCTTTGCAGCGGCATATTCGGCTTCGTCTTAGGAGGCAACTTTGCTCCCTCCGGGATTGCCTCAACGGGTGCTTCCGGCGCACTTTTCGGTGTTATAGCCCTAATGCTTCTTGATCTCCTTTACCACTGGCGGGACAGGAGATCTCCTTGGACAGATCTGGCCTGGATAGTACTTGACGTCGTTGTTTCCTTCGTGCTCGGTCTTCTTCCAGGTCTCGACAACTTTTCGCATATTGGTGGCTTTTTGATGGGCCTTGTTCTGGGAATCTGCATATTGCACTCCCCTGATGTTCTTAGGCAACGAATCGGAGTGGATGAGCCGCTGTATGGATCCGTGACTGCGCCTCGGAAATTGGATGACACTGATGGCGGTATGAGAGGTTTTGTGAAGCAACCCATCGGTTTTTTCAAGGGCCGCAAACCGCTGTGGTGGGCTTGGTGGTTAGTTCGCGCGGCGGCCTTGATTGGGGTTTTGGTATGCTTTATTATGCTTCTGAAAAACTTTTACAAGCAGAACCCAAGCACGTGCTCTTGGTGCAAGCATCTCAGCTGCTTGGTAAGTCTTTCTTCATCCACAGTGCCGCCTACGCTAATGTGAGTGTCAGCCCGTTAAGAACTGGTGCGACATTGGAAACCTTCAAGCAAATACTGCCAATAACACGAGTCATTCGAAGCGTGATATATTTGCGATGCCAGCACCATTGGACCTCGCGTCCTTTCTTTGAATAGCACTATATCCTAACATTCACGAATGACGATGGTTTAAGGGAAGGTTTGGGCGCATTCACTTGGCATTTCAATGGAGTTTTCTGCTCTCATGGGTTGGGTAAGTACTTTTCGAAGGAATCAAAGCATAGCGTGCGGCGAACGGTTAATGGTAGTCCGTAGAGGTCTAGGTGGAGGAAATAATCCCTATCCTCAGGGACTGTGTCCAAGCTTCAGCATATTTTTCACCTACTAGTTGTTCCCGTATATGGACAGTTCTAGCTTGCTTCTTTGGTAGTACATCCCCGCCTTGCTAGATTTGAAGTAAAGTCTGGATATTCTACACCCCTTGAAATATGTAATACGCTGATAGAGAGACCTTAGCACGCTTAGTAACATGGTGACTAAGCAAACTTATGTCAGAATATCTCCAGTCAAGAAGCGTAAACTCGTCACTGGAAGCCTTCGGACATGATGATCTTCTTACAAATCCTGAGCACCTGTATATCCTCCAATTCTCCCAGACTTAGACGTTACTTGACTACCACCATGCATCTAATCCACCCATCTTGAACCGCACCCTTAATCTCGTCGTGCAATGGCTACGCTCTCAGCCTCATCATCGCCTTCCCCTGCGCCTCTTAAACGCCGTCGAAAGAACTGGGCAAGGAAATGTGAACGCTATTGCTGTTCTGTTGTTACCTACTTTCCACTCGCTTTTGTATACGGTCTCACAACCTGGGCTGTTTGGGTTGAAGCCAGTATAGGCTTTCTTCCCACTTCAAGCTCATGGACCGGTGTGATCTACCCTGTCAATCAGTCCCAACGTTTTCCTTGCTGACTTTGCAGGCTACACCTCCTCCGTCTTTGGGATTGCCCTTTACCTGATACTCAACTGGTCCTATACAACTGCAGTCTTTACGGATCCCGGCTCAACGCTAAATGGATCCGGCAGCTCCGGCTACTCACACCTCCCTTCTCATGAACCGGCCTCACACCAAGACTTACCGTCCTTCACCGTCAAATCCACTGGTGAGACGCGCTTCTGCAAGAAGTGCAAAGCTCGGAAACCGGATCGCGCTCATCACTGCTCGACATGCGGACGGTGTCGCCTGAAAATGGACCATCACTGCCCTTGGCTGGCTACCTGCGTTGGGCTGAGGAATTACAAGGCTTTTCTGCTATTCCTGATATACACATCTATATATTGCTGGGTGTGCTTTGCAGTGACGGCGACTTGGTTATGGAGTGAGGTCTTTAGTGAGGCGCAGTACACCGAGAGCTTTATGCCGATCAACTTCGTTCTACTTTGCACAATTTCCGGTATTATTGGAGTGGTCGTGACAGGCTTTACGGCTTGGCATTTTAGCTTGGCATGGAGAGCGCAAACGACAATAGAGTGCTTAGAAAAGACTAGATACCTGAGCCCGGTGAGGAAATCAATGAAGGCACAGAAGTTCGGAAATGGCCATGCGAATGGCCAGAGCTATGGTCAGCAATTGGCAGAAATACATGCGAATGCCGTACCAGGCGTCACGAGGGAGGAGGAGGGCGAGGAGATGATATCCGGGGGAGACATAGAAGAGGCTTTGATGGCTCGGGAATCGTTACAAAGAAATTACAATGACTTGGAACAATCACGGGAGAGGGAGAGATATGAAGATTACCTCGATGAGCAGGACTCCGAGAAATTACCTAATGCGTTCGACCATGGATGGAGGAGAAATTTGCGGCATCTGTTTGGAGATAAGCCGCTGCTATGGCTCCTTCCGGTCTGCACTACATCTGGCGATGGATGGCGCTGGGAACCCAGTAGAAGATGGCTAGATGCTAGAGAGGAAGTCAGGCGAAAAAGAGAGAATCAGTGGAGGGAGCAGCAACAAAGGGAAAGAGATGCTGGCACTGGACATGAAAGGGATGAAAGCTTCCAAAGCCAGAGATTGGAAAGATGGCCGCCACGAGAGGATTCGGAGCGCCATTATCTGACCACTTCGAATGGTTTGGTTGCAGTACCGAGTTCAGGAAGCAGGTCACCTGGTAAGGCCGACAAGCTGCTCGGAAGGTCTCCAAACGGATACTTTGACGATCATAGCCCTTCTAGCAGAATGTCGATGAAAACATTGCGGCGCAGAGGGAGCTTCGACGGAAGTACTGCGGACGAAGAGAGTGATGAGGACAGTAGTGACGATGAAGAAAGGACTCTAAGGCATGACAAGAGCTGGTCTGGCGCGTCAAAGCAAGGTGTCAAGGAGGATCAGGAAAGAGCAGAGGATGAGTGGCGAGAGTGGGATTGACAGTAATGATGATGCTGTCGGACGACCCGAAAACAACGTAAAGATGCACCACATATACCATTTCCAGCTTTATGGTATATATAGTACAGCCAACGGTTCCTCTTGGGTTCGCACCAGAGGTTCAGATACCAACATCAGTAGGAGAACAAGAAGTGTCGCACACCGCACACGCCCCACCCGTAGCCTTGACTGGCAATCGCTAGCTCCGTATACAGAGGGAGGTCCTGAAACCCTAAATTGTCACTTCCATTGGCCGAAAAAGACTTTTATTGGCAGGGACGGTAAAAAGGTCGACCAGAATGCAACCAAGATTTGACTTCGGACCGTGCCTTGGCAAGCCTTCTAGTAGTGAACGCACTGTATGCCTCCGGGAAATCGACGCCTTTCTCCGCCCCATTGAAATCGTTCTAAGCCCTCGATACCAGGGTTTTCTGTGCGGCTGACAGGGCGTTCAACTTTGTCATTGGGTAATTTGAGAGATCATAAACCTTTTCAGTCTTATCGCCTCCCTCCTTTTAAACCCACCATTATCACATCTTTGTCGATCACCAAGCTCAACGCAAAAGCAACCTGTCTCGGTGCACAACTGGGCTTGCAGGATTACCCACGCTTTCTACATCAATCTCACACCAATGGCAAGTCAATTTTCTAAGTAGCAAAGATCCTAGAAGCTAGCTGCCAAAGCGAAATGATAATGAAAACCGAGAGCCCTATGATGGCCAGCCTCGTCCTGCCCGACTAAGTGATGCAATGAGGGATTTATACCAGCATACTGATCTAGGACGCACACTGTATGTCGTGCTCAAGAGAATGTACGCATATCGAAAGGATTCTAGAGTCCAATTCCAAATATCCAGTCAAAAGCTATGTCAAGCGGTATTTCCCCAAATGCGTATGCAGATACGCCGCAGCGTGCTACGTCGCGCTGCGCGAACAGGGTTTACCTGCATTGCCAGTGCTGCAACTTGCGTAGACTTCAAACCGCTCACAACACGTTGATTCAGCCGGATCGACATCAGCTCAGCCTCTTCCATTTACACGAACGATTTTGCCACATGAATTATAACCGATATCACAGGAAATTTGGAGTAGTCTACAACCCAAAATCAACTCTATTGCTACATGAGATCCGCATTTCTACCCAATTCCTATCTCCCACACTTTCTGAAAGATTGAGTGTTCGCTGGCAGATATTCGTCATGGACAAGCCCGCCCTTGCACCTCCTCTTGGGATAATTCCGAATTTCGTCGATCCGTATACGCTCGAACCTGTCCTTATTGTTATCACAGTAATATACCTTGTTCTCACCACTTTGGGCGTTGGAGCGCGATTAATCATAAGGAAAAGTGCAAACAAATCGATGCTTCTGGAGGATTGTTAGTACTCCGTGGTTCATGGATTGCATCGTGGCTAACCCTAAGAAGACACAGCTGTCGCTGCCTGGGTACGTTTACAGCTTTCGACTTTTCTTCTCACTTGGATTGCTTTATTGGCAATGGTTATCGGCTGATGATCCATCAGCTGGGCCTTATCGCTATGTCTGCAGAGTCAATTGTCGTTGCAGATCTTGGGGCAGGACGTCATCAATGGAATGTGACCATATAAAGCATCCCGAAGATATTTCGTGTGAGCCTTCGACACGTTTCTTAGGTTCCTACCTTGTGGATATCTCCTGATGCTATTCTATAGAACGCCCATGAAAACGAAACAATCTATGGCCCAGTTTTACTTATGGCGAAATTATCGATTCTTTTGCAACTTCGGATGATATTTGTACCGACAAGAAAGGGTGCTACTTACTGGGTCATTCAGTTTCTCATCTACACCAATCTGTATTCTGCACCAATGTAATTTTCATCTTCGTGTTCCAGTGCAGCCCAAGGGAAAAGATTTGGAACGCTAGAGTACCAGGTCAATGTCTCAACGTTAACTCGATTTTCTTTTTCTCCGGAGCTTGGAACATTCTGTCTGACATATCAATACTTGTTCTTCCAATTCACTCCATCTTCAAACTCCACTTGCCTACAAGGCGAAAGATCCAAGTCTCAGCAGTATTCGCCGTTGGTCTTCTGTAAGCCTTCTGATTGTGGGATGGTAGTCTCAACGAAAGCTCTAACATTGCACAGTGCCTGCATTACGAGCATTGCTCGACTAATTTACAGTCTAAAACCCTGAAGGTTAAAGATAGGACTTATTTGATTCTGCAGATAGCGCTGTGGCAGTAAGTACTTTGACCTCGCAATGCCCCTGCATCTGCTCTTGTGCTCTGTTGCTTATACATAACGTCAGTCTCGCTGAAGTCACGATGGTAATCCTTTGCGGATGTTTTCCTATCATGCCGAAATTCTTTCAGCTCCTCCAAAAAACCAGAAGGCTACAAGGACCTCCTAACCAGCTCCTCGAGGGTAAGGGAGCCTCAAAACAGAACTGGAGTAAGCGAACCAACCTTGCCATTCCGCCGTCAATACCAAAAACAAGGGCTGCCCAAGGTAATCTAAATGATTCCGATCTCCATCTCCACGGCTCCTATATTCCACTAGTAGATCAGTGCTCGACTAAGTCATTGACAACAAACGTGCCAAGAGTGTTCGTCGATCTCGGAAAGTGGAAGTGGATCAGGCAAACAACAAGCGTCAGAACAAACACTTTTCCGAGGTCTGAAGCTGGAGTGAGAGGGTTTCAGACGAGGGGTGCATTCATGTAAAGCTTGCTTGAGCCGAAGAGCGTGGTTTTGGTTAACAGTCTTAAATATAGTGGCACGCTGGGCAAGCTTGGGCCATTCCGTGTGTCGTGTTTTCTAATTCAAGATTTCACAAATACCTTGCAGTTAGATCTTAAATCAATGATCCCATGTATCGATGTGACCTATCAATCATATAAACATCTGGTTGCTGCTCCACTGCAAGTTAGCTACCCTTTGGCGACCTGCAAGGCAATGCCCTTACATGCAGTCGTATTCCTCGAAGGATTCCCAACAGGGTTCTTCACGCCGCTACACTACTCGACGGAAGCCGGACAGATATAAAGGAATACACAGACATGCTTCACGACTTCAGCAGCCCGAGTCATGGCTCGTGTGAGACAAGCCTTCTATTCCGCGTTGGGAAAAGATAACAAAGGATGGCTGAGGTCACGGGTAGAGAGAGAGAGAGAGAGAGTATAAGGAGGCTGCAAAGGCAGTTCATACCGCGCAAGTAGAGGATCAGAAGTATAGACGGAAAAGTTCAGGTACCTAGCTACGGTAGGTAGTCTTGTATTCGGCTCAGAATCCCCGAGCCATGGGGCGGATGTACCAACGGTTTGGCAAAAGGGGGGTCAAGGAGGGACGAAGTGGGGAGGTCGAAGGAAGGCATTAAGGACGGATACGGTCATTTCTTCCGGGAAGAAGCACTGGATTCTGTTGCTTGAGCATATCGGCCAGTTCTCTGATAGTGTTAATGGCTAGTAGCTAGGTTGGTTGCGGACCGCAGCCTCGAAAGGTGATGGATGGGGTTCAAAGGGATGCCGTTTGCTCTCAGGCACTTGGGGGTTTTCTAAAACCCAGCTTGTGGGTCGTGGTATATAGGTAGCCCTTTCATATAAAGTTATCTACGTATTTAGACATGGAATCTCTCCCCACACCCGTCCTTGTCCTAGAACCTCTCGATAATGACTCTGGAGCCTTCCTTCTCCTTTGATTTGCCATTCATTCGCAATGAACTACTTTTCTTGTGCACCTTTTTCGCCGTATCCCTCAACATTCAAGTCTTCTTTCCACAGTACCTTGTCAAGAACAGCGGTATCATATGTAACTTCAAGCAGTTGCAATGTAAAATAAGTTGTTACAAATCTGCAACGCGTCAGGCTTGCCTAGCTAGACATGCAGTAGAAATCGCACACACATACTTGAATCGCATATATTCGCGCAATCCTCAGTAATGAATGATACATATATCTATCTGCAATATAATCAACCCTCCAAAAGCACAAAAAGAGAAAATGATGAGCGACACCTGCAGGATTTGAACCTGCGCATCCGAAGATAATAGATGACAAAATTCGTGGAGCGCATCCGATCGAGCGCGGAATTCGAGTCTATCGCCTTAACCACTCGGCCAAAGTGTCAATCTACAAATAATGGGTTTTATTTGCAAATATAATTAAAAACATTCAACCAGAGCATATTTGAATTGAATCATGACTCAATCGTCTTTCGGAACCACAATAACTCCTTCCCTTCAAGATTGTGTCTCACATCAACTATAAATCATAAAACCTCCAGGACCCCCGACAATCGTACTGACACCAGCACGATCTCAATTGATCCACAATACAAACTTCCACCCCCTCATACTCACAAACCAGCAAGCAACCCACTTCCACACCACCCAGCACCACCAACCTCAACGAAGCCCCAATCCCCCGCCAACCTCGCCCAGCGGGCACACAATCCACCCACCTTCCTCCAACCATGTCCACCTCCGTCACCAACCCCTCCACCACCACATCCCCCACCCAACCACCCCCCCTCCGCCCCCTCTACCTCGCCCTCGCCCTCACCTGCCCCCTCCTCATCGCCCTGCCCCCCCGCAAACTAGACTTCTACACCTTCACCCTCTCGGGCCTCTTCGTCTTCTCAGCGCAAGAACTCGCCTTCGGCGACGCCCGCCGCGCCGCGACCCAAAGAGCTGGATCCACGGGCGTGACGGGGGCGCTGGGGCGCGCGGAGGTGGATGCGGATGCGAAGGGGGGAGGCACGGTGGCGTTGCCCGGGGTGGAGGCTGGGGTGGGGCCGGCGGAGTTGTTGCGGCGGAAGGAGGGGCGGGGGAAGGGGGAAGGGGTGTTGGGGATGGCGAAGGATTTGTGGATGGGGGATGAGGAGGCGGGGTGGAAGGAGCGGAGGGTGGCGGAGGAGAGGGAGAGGTTGGAGGGGGGGGAGGGGTATTGGGATTTGATATTGGGGCAGGTGAGGGAGGCGTTTGGGAGGGATAGGAGTACGGGGGAGAGGGTGGGGGAGGGGGGGGAGACAGAGGGCCGGGAGGGAAGGTGATGAGTGGGAAGGACGGGGGTTTTGAAGACAGGTGAGACGAGGAGGGTGTATATATGGGGTGATGGATGGGATGGGTGGTAAATTGGCGTTTTGCGGGTCTTGGGTGCATATCCTGGCGTTCATGGCATCTGAGAATCCGGTATTGCACTCTAAGAGGGCTAAGGCGGTTACCTATGGAGATCGGTACGGAATTGATATTGTGCAAGGCGTTGCTGGGCGGTATGACGTGGCTACTAGTCGACAATGTATGGATTGCCGATGGCAAGTTCACGGATGTTGCTCGCATGGAACAAAAAGCAAGTATTTTCACGCATCAGCATCTGCTCTCTGAAGATTTTATCTGCCGAGTGCTTTTGGTAACTATGTGTGCTAAGATACTGTGCTGAACTACCGTTGTTGTGGTTGACTTGGGGGCTAGGACTTCTGGTTGAGCTATTCCACTTTGCTGATTTCGTTTCCCGTCGTGTATGGCTAAGATGTTTTCGAGTTTGCGGGATCAAGAAGCAACAGCTCAGGTATCACGGCCTTGGATGATCGCTCACCGGTGAGCCACATTGAATGTTTGTGGGAGTTCCTCCTCCTAGCTCCGCACCAGCCAAAGAAGACCTGAGGGCAGCAGATCGATATCCCGTATTGCCAGGAATCCATCTCAGCAGTCCCTGACACACAGTCCTACCATTGAACGTTCGGGTCCTCAAGCTTAATAGTCCCATCAGAATGAAACCCAGTCACAGCAAGATACCCGCCCGAGACAATGGTCATGGCGTTACCAAAATGTCTCGACTCCTTGATCCGGCAGCGCTCGCTAGCGGACTCCATGTGCTGGACCAAGGCTGCGGCGCCGTTGAACCGACGGAGGCAGCCGGGGCATTGCTCCCGTGCTGCGCGATGAGTGCCTGAGGCGAGGTGGTCTTCGACTTTCTTGCGGTCGGCGTCTTTGATTCTGCTGGGTGTGAGTTTCGTTGGGACTTGGGGGACGGGAATGGCAGACTTACTCGCACTTGGGAAAGGGGCAGTGGTAGAGGTTGTCAATTGAGTCGATCTTCAAGTCTAAAACTGGGAAATTGTTCCTCTCGCCTGAGACTGGGTTGATGGTGTCTTGTTTCTCTTGGTGGGGTGGGGAATGGTAGCCAGGTGCTCCTGGGTTCTTCGAGGCGTTGGGGAAAAGCCTCTTGCTCCACGCTGGCTCTGCGAAGGTCATATTCTCCAATTTCTTTGTGACATCCTCCGGCTCTTTAGTCTTCTTTTCTTTTTTCAAAAAAGGCCAAACAGAAGAAGGAGCGTTGCTCTCAGAGGGTGCACCGCCTGCAGACATAGTTGTGAAGGAATCACCATCGGAGTCCGAATCGTCAAAGGCATTTCGTACGGCCAAAGCTGGATGCACCGAGTTCACTTTGGTTTGGTCCTCATCTTCCTCGTTGAGAAAATCATATGGTTCATCGAGCAGTACACCACCTCCGGCTGTATCGCCAGCCACGGACGTTCCAACTGAGAAAGCCCCAGCCTCGGAATCTTCTCGCATAAGCTGAGTAACGCCGTCCATGTGAATCTCCATCATTGCTCGGTTCTGCTGGAGCGTAGGGTTGTTGAAGCCATTGGCTGTGCACGAGTTTGTCTCGAGATGCATCATCAGCCCCCCGCCACGTGGAAAGACCTCCTGGCATCCTCTGCATTTGATGTTTTGTTGCTGGATGTGCATCTGTGTCACAATTAGCCAATCAAGAGAGGAATAGGAGACAGCTTTGAGCATACCTGCTTGAAATGACGGTCTCGACCAGATTCGCTCTGAAAGTCGACGCCACACATGGGACAGGTGATATGCTTCTCACTCTGCATCTTGTGGACATGAAAAGCTTCATCATCTTTAAAGTCGAGATCACAGATCTTGCAGTAGTCGTGCTCTGCAATCTTGTGCGTCCTCAAATCTTTCTCATGATTGAAACCCCGGCTGCAGTCAGCGAAGGGGCAACGAAAGCGTCTGCTCGGACCGGCAGAAGAAGGCTGTCCATTCCTGGCTGATGAGGAAGACTGATGGGCTCGGTGCTCAGCAATGAGCGCCTGGTCTCTCGCAGTAATTGCGGGGCCACGAAGGGCAGCTAGCATTGGACCGCGACGGCGGGCAGGTGTTGAGTCCGACGACATGATGCCGGGATGTTACAAGAGTGCTCTGACCTAATCAACCAGCCAGTGCTTGCGGTAGACGTAGAACTCCCGGTTACACACTTGTCAAAGTCTGAAGTGAGACGGAAACCGTGGTGTGCAGTGAGGATGGCAAACCGAGCATGATGTAAGTTGAATGGTGAATGAAGATGTAGAAAATGTGTTGACATCTGCAGTAAGGCCTCAGTTCCGATAGCGCAAACTACGTACGATTGATTGGCTATTTCCGGTCGGAGAAACAGATGCTATCTGGCTAGCTACTAGGTGAAGTTGTGCATGTTGGAGAGACGAGTACTGGGCTGCTTCGTCTGGCTGCCACTATGTCTAGAGGAAAGAGTGATAAGGTAGTGAAGACTGGAAGCAATGCCTAGAAACTCGGTCGAGGTAATTGAGACAAACTGTCTAGCGATTTGCCCTATGAATCTCGACATTGATGGAAGCTCATTGAGAACACACCACCCTACGATACCTCTCACGATTATTCCAACGGACTGCGTGATGACAGGAATCCGAAAGCACACCGACGGTCATGATTTTCCACCTTCCCAGCGCTCTGCTACTAGGACAGCCACAACCCGAGTCCATACATTCAAGAGGTCTCAGGTTTACCACATGAGCAACATCCTCTTCTTTTCCCTTTCGTCGCCTGCCCTACCCTGGGGCTCTGCGCCGTACTTCCATCTTGAAAATCTCGCCTACCAGCAAAGGTTCTATCAACACCAGGCGTCTCTGCCCTCTCTATTCCAGCCATCGTCCTCCTCCTGATCTCCTCCTGTCTCTCCCTCATTGACATTGGCCGGTTCACATGACCAGCAAACGCTTCCGCGTTGAGCATATGTCCCGATGGAGATTGGACCATGGGCCGCCCTGGCAGGTAGGTTGTGGGTGGGAACCGAAGTGGAGGTTCGCTATAGGCACGACTTTCTTCTCGAACAAGATCTACAGGATCAATAAGCTCGGAAAGGCGGTAGATGAGAGGCGGTGATGCTGGACCAGTGATGTCGTCACCTGGAGGATCGATGTTGGTATTCAAGGTAAGAGGGGTGGTGGAGGCGTCGGAAAGTCGCTTGGATTGTTTTTGGCCCATGGTGCTATGGTGGTGTTACGTGGTAATCTGGTACTTGTAGGACAGGTGACTTACGTCTTGAATAGAGGTAAACAATGTCTCTGACGGGTTAAAGTCTCAATCGTACGTCAATGAATTATTGTTGATGATAAACCACGGGATAAAAAGCGTGTAAGGGTCGTGAGAGAACTTCCATACTTCATCCAAATATCTAGAGTGAAGTGAACAAAAGACTTGGTGGACGCGACAAGTCCATTGTTCCCCTTTGAAATAACGCGTTCGAGTCAAGCTCAACACAAAGGAAGACCATCGAGTGGGACAGCGTACAGACTTTAGGGATGATGGAGGAGAAGGGTTTTACACGCATCGAAAATAGAAGGATGGTGAGTATTCACATGCGGCAAGTAAATCCGCCATACCGATGCCAGGATTAATCAAGTACTGAAATTATTCTCCTTTCACATTAATAGGCTTACTTTTTGGATATCATGATTGAATATTTGATCAGGAATAAACGAGATGTACACCAAGTCGGGTTAAGATTTCAAGCAGTCCCTAAGTCTCGACTGTTTATATAGTCATAGATATCAAGCTATCTAGAATCGTGAAAACGGCAACCTATGTCTGTCAGCTTTAACAAGTTTTTGGCCGTACAGGCGTAGAACTCACCATTTGCCCCTGAGCGTGATGATAGCCCAGTTGTTTCCGTCCTTGTCTGTCTCCTTTTCAACCTTTGTTGAGAAAGAGATGGCACTCATGATACCGTCCCCAAACTTCTCGTTCAAGACAGCCTTGTATGCGTATCCGTAATTCTGCACAATCTCGTACAAACGATAGATCAATGGCTCCTTTGGCGGCATGTCCATAGTGTGACCCCGGAATGGGAATCCTGCCAATTGGGCTTCCAGCTTGCCCTTTTCAATACCAAGGATTGACGATAACTTCTCGACGTCTTGATCATTGGTCTGGGCTTGGCCGTAAAATATGGCTGCCACGGCTACTTCCTCTCGTCCGAGCTCCTTGGCAATCTGTTCAAAGGAGAGCTTTTTGGCTGCTTTCGCCTCGAACAGAGTCACCGCCTGAACGGGAAGACGGGGTGCGAGGGAAGACTGCTTGAAAGTAAGCCATGAAAACCTCGATGGGATTGAAAACACTCGCGTCTAGTGTTGCGATGTTTGACATCTTGGCAATATGGGTTGCTGCTAATCGTACAGGGAAATAACGGTAATTGGGTGGTAGTTTCCAAGGGGATGTTCTTAGAATGGATCGGAGGGCGAGGGAAGCCATTGCTCTATATATATTAATATATAGTGGATATGGCTATGGTGTAAGCATCTCATCATGTACCGGATTCGCGGAGGGATCAAGTCACGTCTGCTCCCTTAGGCCCTTAGGGTCTGGACTCGAGCTTGTGGAGGGGTTGAAAAACGAAAAACGGAAGAGCCCCTCAAGACGTCATCCAAGCTCCTGCCAAGACCAGGGCAACCTTCCCCTCAAATATCCAAGGTAAGTAAGGTAGGTAGATAAAGTAGATAGATGCTGTGCTCAGGCTGCTCGTAGGTGTTCTATACTAAATGATGCAGCCACTTGATCACTAAGACTTAGGGCAAGATAGATAGATAGAGTAAAGTAGAAGCTGGTGCATCATCGACAACTAGGCTGCTAAGAAAAGATCAACAGCTTCGTCGTTGCCACCAAGAGACTTCGTCTCGTGCGCCGACATGCTGTCCGGCTTGGGAAGCGCGGTCTTCCATTGTCCATTGTCCGAAGAGAAACATCGTGAATGGACGTTGGCCCGTAGGGCTGGTGGCTTGAGGAATCATGCATGTCAGCAGCACGCGACCAAGCCAGCCCTCAGCTGAGGTGCAGCAGCAATATAACCACACATCGCCGCCTGTTGACAATTTACTGTTGTATTTCAAATCTTATGAACAAGCATGGCGGGCGAACAAAGACAAGACCCGCTCGCGTACGGCGACTTCCATCAAGGAAGGCCCGCCGAGGAACAAGAAGGTGGGGAGTATGAGGGTGGCGAACGCGGCATCGTGGGAGATACCTTTCGGAAGCTGAGGAGCAAATACCAAAAGCCAGCTTCCAATGACCCTGGCCAGAATGTTACGCAGGCCTACCAGCCCCATCTCCACGGCCAAAGCACTGCTCAACCGTCTCGTCCGAGTCAGTCGGGTAATAGCTCTCAACAGCCCGCTAGCATCGTTTCCTCGATATTTGACAAGCTACACGACGTCGTTCACGGTCTGGGTGCCGAGCTCAAACAGTCACTTGCTGGCGAAGGACAAACACATAGCCATACCCACGAGGGGGCCATGTGCAGTGATGGTATGCATGACGACAACCAACATCGCTATGGTAGCTTCGCGGCGCAAAGGAACGGAAACGATGTCAAGTGGTATGTAGATGGCTGTGGATACATGTGGGCTGTTTCCAGGGCCTTGGAACAGGCGAGGGAATCCATCTGGATCCTGGACTGTGAGTTGTCTATCTGGGAAACTGTGAAGACCCATCTGAATCGACAGGGTGGCTTTCCCCCGAGTTGTATCTTCGAAGACCACCGTCAAGAAACGAGCAATATCGCATTGACCGAATCCTGCAAGGAGCCGCGCAGCGCGGAGTCAAAGTCAACATCATCGTCTACAAGGAAGTCGAGCAGGCTCTTACACGTAAGTACCTTTCTCCGACATTGCCAAAATATATTCATTCCCTTCTTCCCCGTGGGATCGACCCTATCACGAAGGCTCTAAGTCACCTGGGCGTTGCTGCAACATTTGCATCTCTTGAACACATTGAAGCGGAGAATCCACTGATTACCACCATGACAGTTTCATCGGCACATACCAAACATGCTCTCGAAGATCTGCATCCCAATATAGCAGTGTTTCGACATCCAGATCATCTCCCTGACGCGCAAACCTTCGAATCTTCGTTCATATCTTCATTACGAAACATGTCCTTAAATGCAAAGACCGTGGCAAACCTTCCCCAAGATGCTCTCAAAGCCATCTATGGTGTAAACGAGGATATCATATTGTACTGGGCACATCATGAGAAACTTTGTCTCATCGACGGCAGCATTGCTTTTATGGGTGGCCTCGACCTTTGCTACGGACGGTGGGATACCAATCAGCACCCAATCGCCGACGCCCATCCTAGTAATCTTGACGACATTATCTTCCCAGGTCAAGACTTTAACAACGCTAGAATAATGGATTTCCAAGACGTTGCACATTGGGAGAACAATAAGTTGGATCGCAAGGACAGTTCGCGAATGGGCTGGTCAGACATTTCCATCAGCCTTCATGGCCCTGTTGTTGAAGATCTGAGAGCACATTTTGTCGAGAGATGGAATTTTATATACGATGAGAAATACAACGTGAGAAAGGATGCCAGATACGCAAGACTTGCCTTCCGGCAGAACGAAGGTGGCTCAATTCCTCCACATCAACACCATGCCATGCCAGGGTACGGACAACCTCAGTCCTTTACTTTTCCAGGCCCTCCACCAGGTCTCCCCAACAAACGTTATGAGCTACCGTTGCAGGGGAACGCTTCATACACGCCCAATCCTTCTCAAGCTCAAACTCCATATTTCCCTCCACCACCAGTGTCGGACCGTGGCATCGATCAATCTGCGGAAGGGACTCCCACACGAGGTATAGAGTCTTCCGGAGGAGGCCACCGTCACCACCAACGGCGTTTGGAGGATGAAGCAGCTAGTCTGACTGATGTTGCCGGTACTATCCGTGGACGTGTGGAAGAAGGTATGCGACATGTGCAAGAGCAGTATTTAGGTGGGAACGACAGCCGTTTGCATGGTAGCTTTCAGGAAGCCGGCATACCATGTCAAATAGTCAGAAGCTGTACCAAATGGTCTCATGGCGTCAAGACCGAACACTCCATTGCGAATGCCTACATCAGTGTCATCCATGAAAGCCAACACTTCGTCTACATAGAGAATCAGTTCTTCATTACCGCAACGTCTGATGCGCAGAAGCCAGTAAAGAACAAGATCGGTGCTGCCATTGTTGAGAGAATCTTACGAGCCGCGAGGGCAGGCCAGAAATTCAAGGTTATTGTATTAATGCCGGCGGTTCCAGCCTTTGCCGGAGATCTTAGGGAAGACTCCAGTCTTGGGACTCGTGCGATTATGGAGTTCCAGTGTAACTCAATCAATCGTAGTGGCTATAGTATTATGGAAATGATCGAGAAGGAAGGTTACAATCCTGAGGATTACATTCGATTCTACAATTTAAGGAATTATGATCGCATCAACAACAGCGCATCGATGAAAGATGCAGAACAGAGAAGTGGAGTGAGCTACGAAGATGCGCGACGTGAACATGATAACGCGGTGGAACTCCCAACAGCGTATCCTGGGGATGGAGGTGACGATGACAGTTCTAATCCGCTGGCACGCCAAAACTACAAGCAATTCCAGCAAGCCACCGCTGGCATGAACCAACGGCAAGGGCTTGGAAGTGGCCGCTGGGACAGTGTGAGCGAGTGTTATATGCTTGGTGGGACCGATATCCGCGAGTTACCCTGGCAGACTGGGGATATTCCAGAGATCAAAGCTTTTGTCAGTGAGGAGCTCTATATTCATTCAAAGGTAGGTGTGGTCGGAATTTGCAGATACTCAGCTCAACTGACCCGGCCTAGGTACTGATTGCAGATGATCGAGTAGTCATCTGTGGCTCCGCCAATCTGAATGATCGTTCGCAACTCGGCGATCACGACTCGGAGATTGCAATCATCATAGAAGACCCAACTACCGTAGACTCGTACATGAATGGCCAACCTTACCGAGCAGCCAAATTCGCAGCCACGCTTCGCAGGCAACTCTTCAGGAAACATCTTGGCTTGATTCCTCCACAGGACATGGGACGCCCGGATCAGAACTTCGAGCCTATAGGTGTGCCCAATGTTTACGAGTTTGGCTCTGCAGAAGATCAAGCGGTTATGGATCCTTTGTCCGACACTTTTCTGAATTTCTGGAACTTTAGGGCAAGGACAAATACGGAAGCTTTTGGCCGAATATTTCATGCGGTACCTCACGACAGCGTGATAACATGGAAAGACTATGCCGCTTTTTATGAGAAATTCTTCCACGAAGCCGGTGAAGAGGCAGAAGGTAAGACGGGAGAGAAAAAGCCGGCCAAGTACCAATGGGGTCATGTCGTGGAAGAAAACTTCTCTCCTGGCGAACAAGGTGTTCGTGAGGTCAAGGACCTGTTGAGTACGATAAAGGGCACATTGGTGGAGATGCCACTCAAGTTCCTGTTCAAAGAAGACATTGCGCATGAGGGCATTAGCCTGAATGCCTTCACCGAAGAGGTCTATACATAGCGACGAAGGGCCGGAATCGCTGTTAGTGTAAGTGCAGGACAGGCTTTGCGATTTCTTCCCAAAATTACAGCTTTTCGGTTCTTTATTCAAAACGCAGAACAATACTAATGGCGAACAATATCGAGCTTGGAATTGTGCTAGCCTCATTGGGTGTTAAGCGAGTCCTTCAACGTCAACCATCCTTTTCCCCAATACTATGATGCTTTTACCACTCTCTACAATTATCGCAGCATCAGGTGGCTCATAACTCTTGAGTCTTTTCATGCTTGATCCATCTCCTTGATCCGGCTTCTGTTTCACCATGCGATCTTCCGGATTTTGTTCTGATCTTGACCTACGTAATTTCCTCAATGATCGAACCATCTGGTGTGCAATAAACAATTCTTGTGGCCTTGGCTGTCTACTATTTGTCTCCGTAAATCTGCTAGATTTCTTGTACTCAGAATCTCTCTTTGTAATCCTTGAGAATGTCTTGGCCATCATTGCTGCAGCATTATCCTCGTGCGCTGTACTACATACACGATTTTGATCGACCACCATGCCTTACCGTCGCTGTATTGGCCAACAGTAATTCCTATGTCAACTTTGACTTCGATCTAGCCTGCACTGTGTTCTCCCATACTAACCCTGTACCTCCCGATCCATCCCATCTTTCCCAACCAGCCAACCTCGCGCAGTCAGCCCAACTCACATTTTCCCCCAAAAACCACCAAACCTCCAAAAACCTGACCAACAACAAGATCTATCTCGTCCAACTCCCCTATCCAGCTTTCCCAAAATAAAGCTCTCAACTCCATAGCTTCAGTCCCCCAAACTCGCCTTACCCGCCCCACAAAAACCAACTATATTCTTCTCTCATTCACACTCGAAAGCCCACTCCAGTCACGCGTACGTACGTCACCCCTCGCTTTCGCCCATCTCAATCCACATTCAACCGCACGATAAAATCCCTTTCATCCAAAACAACAATACTAAGACCCACAACAATACTAAACCCTCATCCTCGGAACAAAGAAAAATTCTCACGTCGAAATCGCAATCACACATCCACCAGACCAATCCAAAGACCACGAAGATTCACTACCAGAACACTTCTGGGGTTGGTTGAAGCATTGTGCTCCAAATCCTTCGGTTGGTATTGTTCCGGAAACGGGATAAAACACTACAAATTGCCAGATCTTGACCGGGTTTCCTTCTTCAAGAAACAATTACACACTTTCGATTCGAACGGTAAGTTACCACCTCGGCTGCTTCTTACCTTCCTTCCTTCCTTCATGCAAGTACCTGACAGTCCTCTTACAGCAACTCACAACTTTCACAAAAAACAAATTCAACAGCCAACTCACAACTCACAACTTTCTCAAAAAACAAATTCAACAACCAACTCACTTCAAACCTCACACACACACAAACCACAAACCTCAGCTACAAATCTCTACCCAGCTCAAGCCAGCTCACTTCAAACCTCACCACCTCACCTCACATCCAAACCGAAACCCAATCAACCAAAACCAGTAAAAATGCAGCCAGCAACCCCAATCACCACCGCTGCTCCCACCGAGGTGCCTCAGCCTCAGGAGGCTCGCGGCAAGTTTCTCCCCCTCCATCCCTTACCCCTACCTCCAAACACTCACCCTCACCCCCTCCCCACAAAATAAAAACCATAAACTAACACCCCCCACCCCCAGGCCAACCAGGCTACGGCTGCACCGTCATGTAACCCCCCCCCATCCCACCACCCACCACCCACCACCACAACAACCACACGACGCGCCTCTGCAGGGATGGCTCGTGTCCAGAATGCTCGGACTGGGGTTGATAAGGGCTGGTGGCTGGGTGGTGATGATAGTGGCGGGTGGATCTTTTCGAGACGGGAACTTTTTTTCTTCTTTTTTTTTCAAGCGTGTATTCCCGGTTGTGCGGGGCGGGGCATTAATAGTTGATATCGGTACTCTCTTTTCTTTTCTTTGGTTCGGTTCTCTTTTGTTGATGGGGCAGGGCGGGGTTGGCCTTGAGGGCGTGGGGTGGTGGTGGAGGTTTTAGCATTTGGTATGGTGGAAGTGGTCGGTCCAGGGGGTGGTGTCTGTACTTTTAGTTCTCGGGTCAAACACTCACACTCAATCAACTCTACTGAAGTGGTCGGAGCTTTTGTGTGATGTGCAGATATGAGTTGGTGTGGTACGAAATGCAGAGAAGGTGCGATTACGAGCGTGATATTGGTATCATCATCCATCTATGTATTCCTTCCTACCTAGCCGATTCAACTGCTCATCAACGTCGTCACAAATACCCACCACTATCAAAAGAAATGGATCGCATGGGTATTATCCGTCAGCTTACTTCCCCGTCCCCCGCCTCTTCCCCGCCTAGCTTTGCTTTCGACATGGCGTCCTGCACCATTTCGAGCGTCGCATCTACAAGTCCCAACTCCGCCAACGCCTCCTCGTCCTCATCGCCAATCTCGGCTCGGAACACCCTTGACACATCCGAAAGCCCTTGCAAGAATCCCTCGCGGATGTTGTAGTCCTCGATCAAGCGCACAATTTCGAGGCGCGGGAACAGAGACTGTGAGGACAGGAGGAGATAGTAGAAATTTAGAACTGCGAGGTAGAAGGGTTGGTGGGCGCGGAAGGAGTGGTGATCTTGTTCGTGTGGCTGGTTGGTGGAGTGCAAGTCTGGGAAAAGCAAGGGGGCAAGAGTCGTTAGTGCGGTGGGTGTGGCGAATATCGACGGCGAGTCATTGGTGTGATCATGTGGGCTACCGTCGGCGATTAGAATCTCATCTTTTAGCCAGCCGACGGCGCTGGCTTTGAGATTCTCGTAGGGGCAATGCTCGAGGGTGTCTTTGATGAACGCGAGGCGAACGTGGTCAGAGGTATGCGAGTGTAGGAGTGAGGAGGTGAGGAGGTGGGCGTGGTAGCGGAGGGTGGGCGAGGGGGTGTTGGCTGAGAGGAGGGATAGGCGTTGTAGGAGGCCGGTGAAGGCTTCGTCGTTGGGTGGGAGAATAGCTTCTTGGCTGCTAAGAATGAAGGAGCCGAGAAAGACAATAGAATCCAGGAGGGTTTCGGGTTCGGAGCCTATGCCACCTGTTTCAGGCGCGGCAACGAAGTTGTTAATGATGGCTGTGTATTCTGGAGAGACCTGCATTTTTGGTAGCGATATGGGGACGTCGAAGAGGGCTGAGGCTGCGGCCATAGCGGAGAGGAGGTGGAGAGAGCCGGTATACGAGACGGGGACGTCGGAGGCGGTAGATGGGAGATCGGGAGCGCTCTCGTCGCCTTGGGACTCTGGGTTTGTCACTACTTGAAGTAGATATTCGGATGAGAGCTTGAGATCTCGTGCAAGGGCCTGACATGTTAGTCCCGAAATTCCAGCGGTGTCTGAGGGCTACTCACCACGACCTGCCCCATAACAGCATCCCTCCCGTGGAGTCTGTCTTCCTCTGCAAAGATCACGCTATATGGCTTCCTGGCCGGTATTACCCTTTCGGGATGAAGCTTTTCCTGTAATCTGCTAGACCAAGCTAGGCCTGAGATGTCGCCAGCCGCGGAAATCGCCAGCATGTAGTCATCTGTGATATGCGTAAGGAACGATTGGAGTAGTCGGTTCTGTAATGCCACTTCATCAGGTGCCAGAGCCTCATCTTTTCCCTCCGGATCTGGCGCACACTCGGTCCCAGTTTTCTGTTGTAGTAACACAGCATTGCTACTCTTACGAGGAGGCAGCCTTGGTCTTCTCCCACCGGAAAGTGCTGTGACGAAGGCAAGTATAGCTTCGGTTGCTTCTTGCACTGCGCTTACTCGAGTGTATGCAGGCAGTATAGCTTGCAAAGACGTCGAGAGAAATCGGCTTGGGTATTTGGTCTTGATGCGCGGGTGAAGGATCGAAAGAAGCTCGAGTAATGCAATGAATTGCGCCGACTTCGATTTCTCTTTTGACGTTGAAGGAGTGGGATTGCCCGGCGTGGTATCATTCCCAGTGCCTCCATTCCCAGCGACCGCTTCCACACCGTCTCCAGCTATCGTGAGTTTCCCCAAGCCAACCTCCTCTTCCTGGTCAGCGCCGTCTTCATTCTCAGCATCCTCTATCTCTTCAATCCCAATACGCTCCAACAGCTCCGTAACCTTCAGCACGACCTCCCTTGGGTTCCCCAACCGCGCCACATCCTGCAGACATTGCTGCGATGCTGGTAGAAATGGCAGGAGAAGATGAACGAGATCCCAGCCAATGTTGGCAGTCAAGGTGGTGTCTTGGAGGATCTCGTGCAGTGTCGGGAGTTGCTCGATCGTGAGGTTGTGTTCTAGCAGAATGAGATAGTTGAGGTAATCAGTCTCTGGCGGGAGTGCTTTGAGCAGTAAGTTGTCTGCCATGCTGAGCGGGCAAGCGTAGATACAGCACCAGCCAACCTACGGAATAAGGTACCTTGGACTCTGAATGGGCTCGTGCTGGTTTCTTCGCACCACGCGTATATTACAGTCTGACTAGGGCTTGCTAATATCTTGCTATGTACCACAAAGCAAACTTGACCTACCCAATGCATACAACACTCCGCTGTGTTTACATGCGTATTATATGACTATTCGACATACAAACTCGAAAGCCACAGCAGCTCCTTTCTCCTTTCTCCTTTGTCGTAATCCGAAAAGATGAACTACATAGGCTGAAAAACACTGTTACATATAGCGCTTTCTACATGTTCAGCTTCAAAGTGCAAGTAATCCGATGGACTTGTTCTTCATAGGGGCCATAAGCCAGATCCAAGGCCAACAGCCAAGCAGATGTTGGATGAATGGAGAAGGACATAACGAATTGAAATAGCAATTGTAGCTTAGAAGCTCGTAAACCTTTAAGTGGCGGAGCCTGTGCACATAGACCTTCTTTCCCAGGCCTCATAGAAGCTCCGCCGTGGTATTGTAGCGAGAGGGAAGCTTGAAAGTCATGACGCATGCGCTTGAACTATCAACTGCTTCCAGAAAAGTACCCAGCCAACATACATTTCGCATGCGTTGCCTAGCTCTTCTGAGGCTGAGGTGAACGTTATCAACCACAATTTTGTTGTTGCTTCGAAGCTGGAGGGTTTCATTAGCCTTGGGTGTGCAAACAGCCTAAAGGCGTAGGACAGCCGAACAACTTCTCAAGCTTCCACTTTTTCTAAGCGTACGATAATCGTCCCATTAGCCCACTGTTCTCGTGTAAGATAAATGCTAATGCTGTATTAAGTGAGTAGCATTCTGACTCGCGCTTGTCAAGACGCCTTCTTACCTAGAAAACCCAATATTTGGCTCTTTGAGAGTACAAAGTCGTAATGCGAGGTATTCGTATAGAGATCCGATTGATAGAATCCCACCTTTACTTAATCTCTAAAAAACCAGGGTTAGAAGATATTGACCGAACGGGATGGTTCGGTACAGAATCTAGACCTCGAATGAGAAGAAAGATGACGAGTAGAGCGTATGATGACGTTCGACACCTGGACGAGACGGCATGCGACGACATTAGATGCGCGCAAGGAGGAAAGCACAATGCAGAGCCGGAAGAAGCTCTGCAGGAAGAACACCCAAAGTATTGACACAGCACATCGACAGGGATTTGGTGTGACTGGACGCTTTCAAAGAGCAATAGGCGTGCAAGGGGTTTTGAAAGACCGAATTTGGACATGGGACTTTGCCAGCCTTCGTCAGGTCCGCCATCCATAGCTAGACATGACAAACTTGCAACATATAATGTGAGGCTGTCACACACGAGTGTGAAGAGGACAGGTAAGGTAGGTCAGCAACGAGGAGCTCAAGAAACTTAACATAGGCCAAGATTTGTTCCCTTCTGGGTGCTTTCTTTCAGTCGGCAGGATATCTGCTGTGTGCATCTTTCATTGGCGCGGGCAGCTCATCCTCGAATTGGCAGGTGAAGACTGAATGCGTAGACGAAGAATGCAGTGCGGGGGGGGGTAATGCGGTTGATGAAAAAGGACAAAAAATAGAGAGATGTTGGAATGATGCCATACTTCCGTACGGATAATACGCGGAGAATGCCGGACGAGCGATGGCGATCACGTGACAGTCTGCAAGATTCGCTGCCAGCCGGATGTGGATTAGACTATCCGTCGAATGTCCATTCACCAGGCAGATCTAGACCCCGCGTGATTCTTGGCGGGGTACCGATGAACCGCCAATTACGCCATCGTTGTTGGTGCGAGCGTGAGATGATGTTGTACTTAAACCTTACTGTGTAGATAGCGCTATCTCTGCCGTGCATATAAGAGGTCGATGCTCCCGACGTGACGATTGCCTTGTTTTCCATCTTGCCCTCACCACACTGTACATATCGGCTTGGTTGATGTAGAGGAAATCGGGTATTCTTGGCTTCGTTGATTGCTCGCAGATACAAGGAAGGTACTGTGTACCGTGATTCCGAGATGACCAACTCGAGGAGCAATGTCCAAGATGAGGATCGCTTGGCGGAAATGGGATATAAGCAAGAGCTCCGGCGTGACTGGAGTATGCTGCACAACTTCGGTGTTTCTTTCTCTATCATCGTAGGTCATACACATTTCCCCTACCCATTGTCGAGTCTGTATTCAAGTCGGATGGACGCTGGGCTTCTCAACTTCGACACCGGACGAATGTTACCAATAGAGTGCTGACGTTGGCCCTTGCAGAGTGTCGTCACTGGTATTACGACGTAGGTCTGCAACCCGAACAGTTGACAGGTTGGCTGACACTGCCTACGTTCAAGTCTGTTCGAGTATGGCCTGACGATAGGCGGACCCGGTGTCATGTCTGTTGGTTGGATTATTGTCAGCTTTTTCAGTAAGTGCAGATGGTCTGCCGTTGTGGTTTTTGTCTCACCGAAATCCATCAGCGATGTTTGTAGGGCTTAGTATGGCTGAGATTGTTTCCGCCATCCCTACAAGTGGAGGACCGTATTTCTGGGCTGCTATTTTGGCTCCCAAGGAGAAGGCTGCATTTGCGTCCTGGATCACTGGATGGTTGGTGTTCGACTATGACGGTGACCTCGAGATCCCTCTGACGGTCTGATAGGTCCAACCTACTTGGCCAAGTAGCCGTGACGACAGGAATCACCTTTGGACTCGCCAATCTAATTTCGACAACGGCTACCATCATAACAAGTTACAACCCAACAGCGGGTAAAACTATCGGCATATACGCCGCCCTTCTCATCTCCCATGGCACGGTAAATACCTTTGGTATTCGTATTCTTGGCTACTTGAATCACTCATCGATAATCTTACATTCAATCGGAGTCAGCTGCTTTGCCATTGCCGTCCTTGCTAAAGCGCCGACTCATCAATCAGCCAAATTCGTCTTTGCCACCTTCTATGATGGCACAGGCACAGATCCTGCTCCTGGATGGAGCGTACGCGCTTCTCCAGCGTATGTCGCTGCCTGTGGTATTTTGATGAGTCAATACACTATCACCGGCTTCGATGCCTCAGCTCATCTTTCCGAGGAGACGCGCAACGCTTCTTGGAGTGCGCCTCTAGGTGTTCTGACATCCATTGGAGTGTCATCTCTTTTTGGATTCTTCCTCATCCTTTCGCTCTTGTTCTCAATCCAAGATTTCCAGGGAACGGTCAGTAGTAAGATTGGCCAGCCTGTAGTGCAGATCCTAATCGACATCTTCGGCAACAAGGGGGCAATTGCCTTGATGACATTAGTCATGGTGTGTATTTGGCATTGTGGCCTCTTTTCCATGACCTCGAACTCCCGCATGATGTTTGGCTTTAGTCGGGATGGAGGACTCCCCAATGTTTTCAACAAGGTGGACGCCCGCTTCCAGTCGCCAGTGCGGACCATTTGGCTAGCCGCATCTCTATCCTTCTTGCTTGCTATTCCCTCGTTAGGCTCGTCGGTCGCTTTCACTGCTGCTACATCCATAGCCACGATCGGTCTTTACATCTCTTACGGGCTGCCCATTCTTATCGGCCTGATCTACCCTCAGAACTTCAAGAAAGGTCCGTTCAACCTAGGTGCTGCTTCTCGAGGGATCGCTTTGGTCGCGGTTCTCTGGGTCTGTTTTATAAGCATCATATTTTGCTTGCCAACTGCGAATCCGGTAACGAGCCAGACATTAAACTATACGCCAGTTGCTGTCGGTATTGTTGCTGCTTGGGCGTTTGGAAGCTGGTTCTTGTGGGCTAGAAGATGGTTTACTGGACCCATCAAGCAGATCGAAGCTGAGCGATTGGGTATCGATATTGAACATCCTGGCGCTTTGGAGGAGGCAGAGGCGCAAGGCAAGTTGACTGGTGATGTAAGTGTAGCCGATGCGAAATAAGTAGCCTTTCGTGTTGGACTCATGGAGTATCTACAAGTCAAACTTTAGCATTTTTAGGCAACTCGTAACATGATGAGACCTCTCTCCTTTTGTTGTTCCGATTATCAGTTTTTTCGGTTGCCTCATTACTTCGATCACCTTGGGGTCTTGTAGAGCCAATATTTTCCGAGGGTGAGGCGTAGGATCGCTAGGCTTGAACTCATGAGCCCTTCTTGAATCGTAAAGCATATGGCTTAGCATCCTCAACGCTAACCTCCCAGGATCTGATCTTCTCTCTTCCTCGAGCCAATCTTCAAGTCCCTTACAGCCCTCCTGGTGGACGACCGACGCACAATGCCCTCGAAACCTACGATGACAATTCTCCTTATCGCATTCGCCGGTATACAGTTATGCTCATAGCGATTGTAAAGTCGTCGCTATCTTTCAACACCTCTGCTAACTCGCCGCTTTCCGACTCCATGAAGAAGCCATGAGTTTGCAGCACAACGGCTCTTGGTGGTTTGTGCCACCGTTCGCAACCACACTATCTTCGGCCGCAGGACTCTATGAATCGCGTAATGTATTGACGGGGACTAGAATTTCGATCTTTGTCTCGTCCTGGTGCTTGCGCACGCTGCCCTTAGAGGAGTAGACTTCAACGCGGTTTTGAATTTCTGTCAGCGTTGTTGCATCCGCGTCTTCGAGAGTAAACTCTATGCCGAAAATCTTAATTGATGCCTTAATGTTTTGGTCGTAGAATCTCCAACTACTAGAGGGTATGCTCGAGCGAACCTGGACCATGAAGAAATATGCTGAGATTATAGAACATAGCTTGCCGACATGAAGCTAAATACTGAAAACCGGATGTTCTTCTGTACTAGTTCTCAGGCCGGCGCAGGTGGATAGAACCTGGGACAAGGGTATAACGCATGACGAGGTTTCTGATCTCGGGCGCGACGGAGAAGAGTAAAGGAATGTTTCTGGTTTTTGGGTGCCCTTTTGAAGGTATTAGTATTAGTAACCGCCATTCCACTACTCGTATGGTCATGTAAAATTTGGACTGCGCTGCCGTTGGACGGGATATCTGTAGATTTCTCTGTGTTCAACTTGGAGACCTTTGCCCACTCAAATTCTAATAGATAAAATAGATCAAGAAAGAGGTTGCTGTCGGTCTTTTACCGTACAAAATCACCACCGCTGGCTATGGGCGTTACCGAACAGCAGTTATCTATCTTAGCGCGCATCTTTAGTGGTAATTACATGCTAGGTAGCTTTTCGTGTTCAAAATCTTTATATGTATCTCATCCAGTCATCCTCGATTCCTCAATGTTGGAGCAGTCAAAGCCATTGACCGGCCGCTTTGTTGATGCCAGTCTAACTTATCAACATAATAGCTGCCGCCCTTTATCCGTAGTCGTTCACTTTGATTCGGACTAATTTGCCAAGATGTTGCGCTGGTCACAACCAGAATTTTCAGGACGCAAGGTGCTGCCATGACAAGCTTCAAGAGCTACGTCAGTAGCACTTGGCCGCTCACTAACTCATTTGCAGAGCAGCACTTATCAACCCGATCGAGCACCAGTGTTATCTCTTCGTTCGCGTCAAAAAGCCTGGGAGACTGAGCATGCAAGCGCGCATTGCTTCCAGAGCAATCTGTTCGTTTTTTTTTGCCATGCCTCACTTGAAACCGCGGTTTCGATCCTATGAGACCCATCTTGCACAAGATCAGGGCGGGATTCCCGGAGCTGATAGAGGAGGCATGCCATAAGTTCCTGGAGTTGTGGACATGTTCGATCGGACATGGTGAACTCAACCTGGCAGAAGTAGTATGCTACGGTTTTATTCGAGCCGCGTAGGTGCTCGATTATAACAACGGCTGCCGGTGATAGCCAGTTGAGCGTTGTTGAACTGTCTCCTGTACGATTTTGTCCGCACAAAGCCAATAAGCAAGAATGCTCAGAGCTTTGCCAATGCTGATAAGACTCATTCGCCTGAAGCATATCCATGTTCATTGACTGCCTTCATTTTTGGGTTGTCTCTTCGGCGGGGAAGGCGCTGTTCAAACGTTCATTGTAAGTCTCAATATCCATCCGAGCAATATATTTTTCAATCTGGAGAAGGACTCGGAGGTTGGCAAGACGTTCTTGATCTTGTCTATCTCTTGCCGTTGAATGTCCCTGCTGTCCAGGCCTATTAAGAAATGCGACATGAGTCAGCTTTGGCTGAATAACCACCAGTATGAAAGCATCCGCTCCTACGCACCGTCCAACGTTATCTGCATTCTTTGGTTCGCCTTGAGTAAATCCCATTTTCGTCCTTGCATCAGCGTCTTTGACTCCTTTCTTATTTCTGCAAGCCGTTTCCGGACCGTGAGCATCCGACTTTTTATAGCTATCTTCGGAGGGTGTGCCACGACCGCAAGAAGTCTCTCTGTTGAAGGATTTGATTCAGCCGTCTAGCTTGCAAAATCTCGAACGAGCTACTTACTTGTTGATGACTGTTGACAGTAAGTTGTTGATTCTCTTGCGAATTTGATAACGTCCTTGTAGATAAGAACCACAAGCTCCCGAATCCTTGTGCTAGGGTAGATGTGATCTAAAATCTCTAGCCGGGAAAGGTTCAGCCCAAGTTCTTCTAGTTTTCTTCGATCACATCTTCCTGTTGTTCTTTGAGAACTGCGACCTTCTTCGCATCAACCTGCAATTTCGATTTTGGCAACACAACTTACACTAAGTAACAGCGACAAAGTCCCATAAGCCAAACCACCATACTGGCTATCTGCAGCTTTGACAAGCTCGACGATGTCTGAGTAGCTTCTTAGGAAGTCTGAGAAGGTACTCAAAAATCTTTGAACCGAAGAGTCAGCTTTTCGAAGCCCGACACTTCTTCTAGTAGACCAGCTCATACGCCCGGCATTGGCTACCCTAAGAGACTAGAATGGCTCTAGCGCAATGTCGGGATTGTTAGCATCTTGATAGCCCGCGATTTCGTTTTCCAGAGTGTCTATGGTTGTTTTATAGATGGCGTCAATCCTGTGCTTCGCAATTGTATCTGGAGTATTCTTCTTGATATTACCGAGGAGCTCAAGAGCGAAATCTTCGCAACCACGATAGACTCTCTACGCGGGAGTCATAATCTGCCTGGAAGCAAAATTGGTCAACATCCTTGATTCAGCTTATATGTGCCAGGAAGAGCCGGCGTACCTGTCACTTGCGGGATTATCATTTCCCTTAAGCCATGACGATCGGTCAGGCTTTCCCTCAACAGCATTCATCCCAGAGTGCTGATACCTACACGCTCTTGCGAGAGATGAATTTTGCAGTGCAAATTTTAGGCCGGCCTTTGTTCAATTCGAAGGAGCAAAGCAAAGTGGAAAGATTACCAGCGATAAGAGGAGTCTGCAGAGCGTTGAGGCCGCAGGATTATGAGATAACGACCTAAGTCGGATATTGACATTGTTTCACAGATTTCTTTCCAATCAAATTAAGGAAATTTACGCGCCATCGACCTCTATCTTGTAGCCTCACTTTTTCGATAAATTAGGTTGCATCAGACAAGTTTCAGACACCCGAATTCCGCTATAGCACATTCTATCGAGAAGAGAGATTACCTTCGAACAAATTCAAGTCCTGCTGTTATGGCAGGGCCAAAATGCCAATGTACGAGTACTACGATGGCTATGAAAGTTGGTATCGTGGTTTATATCAGCCCCTTTCAGTACGGGCTGAACAAGTTTTGAGACGGGTGTTGATTCAATCAGATGATCACGATCACAGGCTTAGGTACTCTATACATACGTTGAGTGCGGCTGCTTGCATTGACCGTTTCAATTTCACAGGCTCCTCCTACTGGAAAACGACAGTAAACGGTCGAAGAACGCATCAATTGGTTGACCGATGCCGCTGATCGTCTCTCCACCGAGAGGCATTAAGCCTTGGCATCCGTCAGAATTCTATATTACCCCTCAAGCAAAGGGTAACGATTATATAACAATACTTGCCGCTACTATTTTAGGCCAGATTACCATTTTCCCAACGAGCCTTTGTCCTTGTAAGGTTACTACCTTGGCGGAGTGGTATGTGAATGAGTGAGGGGAGAAGATTACGGAAATCTACTACACGTGTACGCTTATTATGTCTTCCGCTATGAAAACCGAAGAGATTAGAATTTGCCCTGCATTGTATGCTAAAGTTACTACACTGACTGCGTATACAGCTTTCGGATGCCATAACAACTAAGAAGACAGAGAAGGTTCATATGGAGCTTCTTGAAAAGCTAGTCACCGCTTTAGATCGAGTCTTGGCTAGAACAAGTGACTACTCTAGTAAGGTACATCTTGACTGATCTCCGCGAAGTCTACCTGACTCACACCGCCCCATCATAAAACCAGCTTCCTGCGCTAGTGACACAGAGGGCTCTGAAACAACGGAAACATCTGAAGAGCCATTAATCGACCAAGCTGGGGACATAACCACAGGAGACAAGGTATGATATCATGCGTTCTTAGCATACATCAGTTGTTGTTCTGATCTGATGTGTATAATTCCAGGATAGAAAAGACGTCGTGGAGCCCCCAAGAGTGCGCACTGTCATTAGTAAATACGATCGTTTAAGGCAGTGTCGTCAGGATTTTGAGATCAGCAACACTACCCCTTCATTTTCTGATCCAGCGATTAGCGTTAAATGTCGAAAGGTTATGGACATCACCAATGATAAGAAATATCGCTATTCCGAAGTGGACATTGATGGTTCCGAACTCCGAAAGCTTCTTGATGAGAGCATGGTACACATTCATCCTCGGACCTTCCAAGCCAGTATGACCTACATAAGTCCTTTTCAAGCACTCATCTTTAATTGGGATAACCTTGTCAGTGCCGTTAATCCTTGCGAAGGTGATGGAACTGAAAGAAAGGACGCCCGCGAGGACCTGAGCATGCTGCTGAAGTACGTCAGAAAAACACCAGAGTTGGAAGGATATTTCAAGACTAGAGAAATGCATATTGCGAATAAAACAATCGAATTTTCGAATTCTTGGACCCTTTTCGCACTTGGGACCTTTGCGTATGCAAGGTCTTTCTTCCATGACATGTAAATGTTTGAATGGCAAGGAGTTTCGGCCTCATGGCAAAAAGTCCGGGCATGGCAAGGTTGATGTCTGTCGATGATGTGTGTGCTTTTCAAAGTTGACCTCGATAAGTTGCTAATTCTGCAAACAGGATGACGATAGCCGATCACATCTATGCTCAAGTAATCAAGGTCTCCCAGCAATCTCGAAATCTGTAAGGGTGAGTCAATATGGTACAGAGTTTCTTTTCTCAATCAAGCCACCGCTGACTTCTCAAAAGATCAAAGCAAAGATCATCATTGACAATTACTCATATTTGAATTCAAGTCGGAATGCTTCTGCAGATAACTTACCTCCTCTAGGTGATTTGCGACCAATGGATGGTGCTTTGTTTGATTGTCAATGCACAAAATGCCGAACTGGACCAACTCAAAATTGGGAAGATCGCTTTTCAATTGACACCACCAGCAAGGGTAAAGATTTCGTCAGTTCTGAGGAATTCTTACTTCTGTCTCCCAAAGGTCTTAGGCTACGTCCCGACTCAGAAGATTTGGGGACAGTTTCGCGTTAAAGACGCTAGGCCATGCCAAAATGGTGACCCTGCATTGACGCTTTTTGATACGAAGCTAAAATTGGACCTTAGGCACAAGAAACTCCTCAAGGTGAGCAACATGTCCTGCATACCAGAATATCAAAAGAAACTAATTGGCGCACAGGCGTTTATAGATAACCACAGAAGGACCATGAGTGCAAGGCCCTCAAAGTCTGGAACTCAAGTCACCGATCTAATAGAAGGCAAAGGTAAAGGTCTAGTGATTATGCTACACGGTAAGATTAGTGTATAGCCTCCTGGCTTACAGCTTATAATCCAAACATAGGCCCACCAGGTGTTGGCAAAACGTTGACGGCGGAAACTGTTGCTCTCGCTTGCGAAAGACCGCTATTGCCAGTATCTATCGCTGACATAGGCATGGTACCAAGCAACGCGGAACAGAATCTTGTGGATATCTTTGCAGATGCGGGTCGCTGGGAAGCTGTGCTGCTGATGCAAGTCCGCTGTAGAATTAAGTGACTTTCTGTTTCCCTGCTGACTGAGAACCTAGTGACGAAGCAGACGTTTTTCTAGAAAGCCGTATTGAAAGTACAGATACAAGCAGGAATGCACTCGTCTCAGGTGAGCAGCAGAAGCCTACACTGATGCTGCAAGCTAATAATGCCAGTGCTGCTTCGCGTTCTTGAGTACTACGAAGGTATCATCATCTTAACCACAAACAGAATTACTTCTCTCGATGTTGCCGTTCAATCAAGGATACATCTTGCCATTCAATACCAAGATCTGAAGCCTGAACAGAAGGTCAAGATCTTTAAAAACTTCCTAGAGCAGATAGGAGAGTCCAATATCAAAGATCCAGACGAGGTGAACCGAGAACTAAAGAACGTGTACCGAAGAAGTCCAATCAATGGGCGTCAGATCCGTAATATTATTTCCTCTGCACAGGCTTTGGCTACGGCCGAGAACAAAAAGTTGTCTGCGGAGCATTTGCAGGAGGTTTACCAGACCACAATTGACTTTTTAGAGAGTTTGAAGGATTTGACCAGAGAGCGGAGAGGTCACAACGAAGTTGATGTGCAATGAAATGAATATGGTTTGACGCATGGCATAGTTTCCCTTCTCGAGGGGTTTTCCGTTGTTTCGAGCATGATACGTATAGCTTCCTCGGTGCTTCTCCACTAAGTATTCAAGTATCGGTCTTAACGATTACAAACAGCTCCACGCCAGCCTCAACTATCCCGGTAGGCCTTCAATCATAACAATCTGATACCAAGATATGGTATTCTTGCCTATACCTCCATTGTCGGATATTGAAGGTCAAATCGTATAACTTTGGGTATGCTAAGACCGTTTTCGAGGACGCCATCGTAATTTTGACAGCAATATCTACTCCTGTGGCCAAAACTTTTGAATTTCCTCATATATACTCTGTGAAGCCATTAACACAGCGATTCGCTATACGTTTCAATGCAGACTTTCCCAAGTGGAGAAACTCGCTCTTTGACTCATCCAATGCAAATTTTCTCAGTAAAAAGTCGGATAACATTCACTTCCTTCTCGGTTAACTTTTATGTTTTTGTATGCTATGTCGATTTATGGATGGTGCCTTCATGACTGTAGACATTCCAAACCGTGGAAGGTTGCTTTTCCTTTTACATAGCGATTAACACTACACTAAATCCTACAGCAACACCACTCTACCACACGACTCCCCTATCTCTAGATTATGCTTACGCTCACATCATTAGCAGTCTCGTTCCATTCCTGGCTGCTCGAGTCTCGGGGTCTGGAACCTTCCACTCGACCGGTCCTGTCAGTATCGCAAAACATTGGCTACAGTCACACGATATTGACAGTCGAACAGTAAGTGAATATGAAAGCAGTAGATAGATGTTTTAGAGTTGGCGTGCAATAAACCTGGAGCAAATATCATTCGTTCGTCAGAAGTTTCACGATCCCACCTTTCCATCTGCATCCTCAGTCCCCCTACCTTCTCCTCGTGATCTCCTTTTCGCACCCTTTCTCAAATTCTATTCCTTCGTCCGCTTGCTCCTCTTCCCCTTCCCTCACCTGCTACCTCCCCTTGACATTCCTTGACCCTCCTTTCCTCTCCTGTCTCCCACTCCATCCCTGCCCTCCCTTCTCCCCTTCCCTTCCTCCTCGCTTCGTATCCTGCACTAAACGGATTCGAATCCTCCCAGCGCCTCGAAGTTCCTTTATCGTTGATATCGTGTTTCTTGCTCGAGGGAGATAGAGTAGATCTGGAGGGTTCTCTCCTTCCTCTCTCATTCCTCGCTCTGGAGAATTTGGAAGATGTGCAGCCCATTTTTGGTTGGATGGGGCGTGTGTGTGTGTTTAATTAGCTGTTGGGGAAGTTGTGCTTTGATGGTGGGATGGAGGTATGGGGAAGTTACGGATATATGGGGGATGTGTGGTTGTGTTTGGGTAAGGAGGGAGGGACAATGGGGAGGATATCGTTAGATTTGTGGATGATGTGCGGGTGGATATGTTCGACGAGGACGATGCTAAGATCTGCGATATTGTCTTTTCGCTTGGGAAGTTGACGGAGGTTTGGGAAGATGGTAGGGACAATGGAGAATGTGACAAAGAAATTGTTGGGACATAATTGCTAATTGTCTCGATCAGGTTTTTCGAAAAGGGTTAGAAGTATTTTAGTGGATTGAAAAAATATGGGCAGGTGATGGAATCTGCTCGTTGTTCGACAATGAGAGCTCAAGAGTCTGTCAGACAGTCTCTGAAGCCCTTCGAGCAAAGAGTTTAAAGTTCAGATGTACGGAAGTCGGTCTTCCATTAGATTTCGAATGGTTGCAAGACCTGTCTATGTACCTTTGGCAGTTGGAAAAGTATCCGAGGCGGCGATGGTGTTATCAAAAACCTGTGCACTTGGTGATCTGCCCTGCTGGTGTTTCTCACCACTGCTCGCATTTCCGACAACTCCGAAATTTTCGCCAAAATTTGAACACTCATGTATCATATTCCATCATGCCCTGTCTAGATGTGGCTTGCGCTGGCCGTTGGCTGAAGACATGTTTTTCAACCTACTCGAACAAGGGAGAGTTCAGTTGCCTCTCTGTCAGACTGAGCGGGCTCTTTCATATTTGGCCATCAGCTCCGCTACTCAGCCATCTCTTCGTTGATAACCATCCATACTGCCTAATCCGCTGGCTTAACAAATTCTGAAGCTCAGTGTAAGCCTGATCAAGGAGGTTCTGCACTTCTCTGACAGTCTCGTTACCAACTGTCTCGTAGTATAGATAGTCGTGAATTCCCTTCAAGGACTGCTGCAAGGATGATCCATCGAGTTCAACAGTCGCATATGCGGTTTCGAGTCGAACTTGTTTGAGCGTAGGGGGAAAAGAGCGTCTTACAAATACAATCTTTTCAGTAAAGGTTGCCATCACATAATCAAGTAGGCGCGAACTGCATGATCTCTCCGCTCCAATTCCGTTACGACCATGATAAGAACGGAACAGTGACGGCACAAAATCATCTAGAAGCCGCTCGACGTCATCCAGATCTTCTGCGGCCAGATCCCCTAAACCAAAACGGATACCGACGGCTTGAATAAGACTTCGATTCTGCTCTTGAAGTTTTTCGAAGTAACGACGAGTGATCCAAGTTGGGCCACGGGGCAGAAAGAACATATTGCGAGTGTAGAACCATTCATGGCCTTCAACGTAAGCTTGTTTGCATGTGGCTAGTAGCTGTGGTATTGGGCGGCTCTCGCAAGCTGATGCTTCCGTTGAAGGACGTCTCGGTTCCTGTTCATATAAATATTCCATCATTGGGTCTGGAAATTCCCGCCACGACATTTGCCTTGAAGTACACCTAATGTTCCAGTCCGCTAGATAAATCAAAACGTAAACGGTATAGTTGCCCATGCAACAGAGAAGCCGAGCTCCGATATCGCATTGTGGATGGAATACAAAGGTATACTGAAGCAGAAGCTCCAGAAGCTTCAGAATCTGGGGAAGTCTCTTCGGCATTTTCGCAGACCATTTACTATCCTCGATGATGATATGCGCAAGTTTGGGAGCCCACGAACAAGCCTTCTCAACTGGAGATTTTGGGGTAAACGAACTGGTTCTATGAGGATGTATTTGTCCTGGAATAAGAGCGTACCGCATGATCTTATTGCGTACCTCCCCAGGTAATGAGAAGTATCCCAGACGGCCATTGCTATTCCAGAGGCGGTCTATTTGCACGGGTAAATGTTTCAAGCTGGGGTCGCCCACTTCCTGGTTGTTGGCTCGAAGCCCACTGGTATCATCCTTGTCTATGACGGGTTCGTTCGTTGGGCCGCAGGTGGTATTTGTTGTCTTAGCAGCCCCACCGAGTGAGGAATATCTACTAAGGAGATAGCCCAACCAATTTGCCATGAATCGTAGGATTATTTGTGGTGTAGCGTATCATGAGCTCTCGACGAATCTAGGAGTAAAAGCTTTGCAGATGAGAAACAAAAGCAAGCGAAGCGTATCTATGATTTGCAGCGGAAATGAGATTATTTAAGAAGACTCAAGTATAGACAAGATATTCATGAGCTTCAGTCGACATCACCACTTAAAATCCAAGCTTACATATAACACAGTAAAATAAGAAACATAAGACAATTGAACACAGAAGCCAACACGATGCTTCAAGCGAGTACAACACCGCTACTGAAAACACTCAGCAGAAGGCATCTTGCCATAGTATTGGCGTTGGTGAATGTGTTTCCTTGACTCTTGGTGGTGTTGCTGATGACAATGCCGTAAGAATGATCCCGCAAGTGCACTGTTGAAAGGATCAGAGACATTCAAAGGCTGAGCCCTTATTTAGGCGCAGTACAAGGACGACCATCGGACTTTCTTCGTATCTTCGTTAATAAAAAGTCCCATCGCAGAATCTAGCTTGTGCGAGTGGCATAGTGTTAACATTCTACGGGACACTATATAACGAGACCAAAATGGAATAAGAAGTAAAGACAATGAAAGGGCGGTACAATTGCGTTCGCGCAGGAATTTAATTGGTAGGATTTGACTATCAACTTCGAAATTGTAGATTCGAGTCTTTTAGCTCAACAGGCAAAAGGAATATTACTGTATTCGTGAAGTTTTAGGTAGGGGTTTATGCTTGCATCTTTCGAAGCATGACCTGGAACGGTTCGAAATCGACACAGTCCCTTTTTAGTTTCTTAGAGACAACACTCTACCACATTAGGTCACGACACACGTACCTTTATTTAGGAGGTAGTTCATGCAAACCAGCTTCGAACGTAAGATTGTACAACGGTTCTCGCAATTAGTGCTGTTTCCGGCACTGCAGTTGGAAGCTCAGAAGTATTGGTATATGAGGTGCAAAACGAGCATGTGCATATTGTATATGATTGGACCACAGTAGGAAGCCACGAAGGAAGGAAGGAGGTTCAAAGTCTGAATGGTGAAAGCTCTACTAGCGGGCCCCAGCCCCATCAGACCAACCCCTCTATTCCCAACGTTGGTTTTGTTCATCAATTGGAGATACTGCTATTCGCCTACAGCTGAGTTCGACGACAGTCTTAGGTTTGGCCAGCTGCACCCTTAAGCAGCCAGACTTTTGTCATGGGCCAACCATATCGCCTGACTCGCAGGTTAAACGTAGCGTAAGGTTGACGTTGGAGTTATTCGTATGGCATGATCACTTCTCACAAAACGTGATTTATAACAGTTGAAGCTGTGAGAAATTCTCTTGAGATCTCTAGCGTAATATCATATGTATTAGGAACACATTCCAGCGAAACGAACCCGACAGGGAGTACGACTTAGCAGGCAGTCTATCAGGTCCTACCGAGTAAGTCCCCCAACCACATCATAGTATCTCGTCCTCGCCAGACCATGGATAATCCGCCTAATCGTGCAGCCAAGCCTTGCCAGGTGCGCCGTTCTGCAACCAAATTTTCGTCATGGGCCAACCAAAAAGCTTGATTAGGTGTTCCAACCTGTTCTGAATCTGGGAGTAAGTGCCCCGGGCCAGGTCCCTCACCTCTTTGGCAGCGTAGTAGAAGGTGGGATACACTGGCCAGATAGCATGGATGTCTCCTTTCAAGGATTGCTTCAGGCTTGCGCCATCAAGGTCAAGTGTTCCGTAATCAGTTTCGATTCGGACGTGCTCGAGAGTATTGAATGAACGAACAAACACCAGTTTTCTCGTGAAAGATTGCATTGCGAGAGGAGCTATGTGCTCGGTCCACAATCTGGCGTTATTTCCCCCGGGGTACCGACGAGCCTTTACGTGAGCTTCAGCGTCCCTAAAGTCTTCTGTCGTCAGGTCTTCGAGACCAAAACGTATCACGATGCTTCTGATCAGGAGCTTATGCTGGTGTTGAAGGTTTTTGAAGTAATAATAGGTGTGCCATATTGGACCGCGTGGCAGGTAGAACGTATTGAGAGTGTAGAACAATTCGTGGCCTTCTAGGTATGCTTGCTTACAACTGGCCTGTAGCTGCGGTACTGGATGACCCTCCCATCCCGATTTTGAGATTGGAGAACGTTTGAGTAGCTGATCGAGGATCTTATTCAGGATGGGACCTGTAATGTCGCGCCAGGATGTTTGAGGGGAAGTGAGCCCGCAGAGCCGTTTCAGTAAATATTTCTCGATTGGAATCAATTCGTCCAATAAGTAGGCGGACAGTTGCATATCGGCATAGAAATCCGGAAATGTTGCAAAGAGCTGTGGAGCCACAAGCTCCGGTATGCCTCTTGGAAGGCTTGCGAGCTTCGGGAACTGTCTCAGGATGTCATTTACCAGACGACGGATTTGAGTTAGAAACCATTCGGTTCCTGATCTTTGCTGCTCCGGATCCACTTCGTTGAGGTCGATCTCTCCTGGTACCAGGGCATAATGCATGATTTGATTGCGTATTTCCCCTGGCAGAGAAAAATATCCAACTCGACCGTTGCCATCTTGGTGTTTTGCTCCTTGCAATAGGAGGTCTTTCGAGTGTACTTCTTCCAGGCTGGCGGTCTTAGGCTTGGCCAAAGCAACCTTCTTTACTTCGTCCGCGGCGCGCATCCGCCTCGATCTCCGACGAAGTGAAGAATCTCCACTGAAGACAGAATTTCCTAAATTTGCCATGAGTTTTGCTAGACTTTGTGAGATGTAAGTGTAAGATAAGTTCTTGAGCAGGGGTAAGATAGATCTTTCATGAAGCTGAAAGGACGTTTAATAGCTTGGTAGATGAGGAACAAAAGAGTGAATTTGGTATAGAATCTGCTGTAAAGACAATGTCCTTCAACAACATAGATTATGTGTGCAAGACGGAATAACAATGAGCCGATCAACATTTAAAGATCACTGATCATAACAAGATTGAATACAGAGAGACAACACGAAAACTGAAGTGCACACAACTTGGACAAAGCCCAATAAAGAAAGAGAGCTACGTATATTCCAATACCATACTTAGGGCAAAAAGCGAACCTTAGTGGAGAGTCTTTATCGTGGTTAGGATAAGTTGAACCCGAAGGCGTCTGTCCCGGCTGGCTCTGCTGATGCCAAGTTAAGGCCTTCGAAGCCAAATTCCCTTAGGTTTCCAACTCCCTAAATTTGAGAGACGTCTTAGCGAGCTCGACGATCGTAACATGACGACATGAGTTTGCAAAATAGGGAAGGAGGAGAAGGAGGAAGAGGCAGTGGGAGAAATGGCAATGGGGCTATACACAGGAGAGTTCAGTTTGCTGACAAGAACTGGAGGAAATGAGAAACTAGCAGGCTTGGGCAGCCGGCCATTACAATCACCACAGACCCACCCTGCCGGCTCAGCAGCCTGCTGAAACGAAGCCGAGAAAATGAACCAGCGATCAATTGCCCCGTCACTTGTACAAAGCATGAGCAGTTGTACCAGCGGGCTCTTGCGGCTTGCCGGTTAGGGATCCACCAACCGTGCTAAGCCACCGACCAATCGAGCAGTCGATGCGCTGACGAAAGCAGGTCCTTAGGATGACAGCGCCCTCTGGCAGCTACAGCATACTCGGGCCCGGGGGCGCGCTTGTCGGAGAGACCTCAGCCCTTGGGAGTCATAAGAAACCGCGTAGTAGAGCTGAACTATAATAAGGGATAGAATTAAGATAGACCACCGCTGCGTTGCTGCGTGCGGTGGGAACACGACGGAGAGAAAGGGGTAAGTCAACAAAGACACCTCCAGCAAACTAGCTAAAGCTCTTGCATAGAAATTTAGACTTACGACATAGGACATACTCGGAATCACTTTGCAACAATATCTAGAAGGCAGGTTGCATTCGAGCCGTAGGCTTCAGTCACAGTCGAGATCTTCCTAAAACAGACAAGATGAATTCCTAAACTTCCCTCGTATTGTTCAATCATAGGAAAGTCCTACTTTGACGCATCTTGAGACTTTCCATCTACTCTCCCTCATATCCCCCGTAGGTCTTTACAAACCATTTCGCAACTAGAAAGTCCGGTAGGGCGCTGCAAGTAGCCATTTCCTCGCAGTATTCCAGTGAGTGAAGGATTGTGCCTCCAGACTCCACTTGAGATTGCGAGAAGTGGCGCGCATAAAGGCCGCCACATCCTCGGAGCATTTTTCGTAGCCGTCCACTGGATGACCGACACAGCCGATCAAGGCGCCCTTCAACGTCTCTTGCATATCTGCACCTTCCAAATCGAGCGCGCCGAGTGGTGATTCGAGTATGACACGCTCGAAATGTGTGTAGTTCCGGATCCATCGTAGCTTCGCGTTCCAGACTTCTCCAATAGCTTTCAGTACATGTCTTCTCCATAGGCTTGAAGCCATCGTACGAGAATCGAACCCCATTTTCATCATCCAGTAGTCTATCGCTTTTACATCTGCTGATGTCACATCTTCAAGCGTAAATCTGATGCATATGGTTCTTATGAGGGCGAGGTTGCTTGGCTGCAGTTGATCGAAGTATGCAACTGCATGCGAAAGAGGACCCGGAGGAATGTAGAAGGTATTTAGGGTATAGAACAGTTCACGGCCTTCGGTGTAAGCTTGACGACACGTTGCCAGAAATTGACAGCCAGTTTCTGCTGTGGCAGGCTTGAACTGTGTCCGTGAAGAGAACGGTCCCCGGTCTGTAGGTTTTGAGAGACCAGGTATATCGTTTGTGATCGTTGTCCTTACGGTATCGGAGAGTTGTGGCAGTGCGTCACGTTGCATGACGAGGTTCTGCACATCCAGTGTAGAAATGGGAGGCGGTTGTATATGGATCTGACCCGGTACCAGGACATAGAGCATAATGTCATTCCGAATTTCAGCAGGCAAGGAGAAGTAGCCTGCGTCTCGACCCTTCGTAGGACGATCCACAAGCGCCTGGGAATCATCTGGTGCTTCGCCGTAATCGGATGGCAGAGTATGAACATCCATCGCTAGTAAGATTGCGGTCAAGACAGGTGTATCTTGGCAACTGGTCGATAATGGTATCTTCGCGTTAGAATTGGTAAGAGTAAGGAAAATGGAGCCGCGTAGATGAATTTATAGTCGTATGCTGGGCTGAGAGCTTATGTTGCATTGTCTGAGTCAAGAGAAACAAGCCCAAAATGTTGAAATTTCGTTGTTCTATTCATCACACAGGAGTGGTGTGGTATGTCGACTCAGGGTGCTAGCTCGAGTAACTTTGTTGAGTATCATGTCGAGAGCCTAACCGGGTATTCGATTGCAAATGTCGGCTTCTCGTGTTGCTCGACTGGTCAGGGTTTCGCATGATATAGATGATTAGTGTTTGGTAGTTGACCCTAGAACTATCGTATTGCACTATTGATAGAAGGTCCCCATAGTAAAGCGACATGTCTCGCAACCTTTCCCTACTTCTGTATCAAGTAAAGATAAAATACCATCGAACAGTGATTATCAAGGAATGGCAGCTCAGAGTCATTTTTGGTTTTAAAATCAAACTGCGTGATTAACCCAATTACTCCACCCTTTCTCGAGCTTCTTTCCTCCCCCAGACTTCATCAGCGCCCGACTTTCCCTTCGTTTCGGGGACCCACCAGGCAATAAATGCGCCGAATACAGCGGCAAATGCCGCAAAAACATAATACACCCGCCCTCGTCCCAAGGCTTTGTTCAATATTGGGAAGAATTGTGACACTAAGAATGTGGCGATCCAGTTGGCTGCTAGTGCCCAGCTCTGTGTTGCGCCGACCGCTTCAGGCCCAACAAGTTCGTTTGCAAGTATGAAGGGTACAGGGCCTAATCCTACTGCGAAAGATGCGACGAAGAGCAGCATAGCAACGGCTGATAAGACCTTGACGCTGTAATACATTCCAAGACCTAGAAGGATAGAGTTGACGCCCATGCCGGCTATGCTCAGCAGGATACACGTTTTGCGGCCGAGCTTATCAGATAAGGGAGCACAGAGAAGGGTGATGAAGACATTCAGTGCAGACACAGCGACAGTAAGGAGAGCAGCTGTCGCGGGAAGTAGGGTAGAGAGAAATGTCACCGAGTACATCACGATACTGTTTATACCCGTCAGCTGCTGTGCAAGCATTACAGCAATGACAGCAATGATAGCAGGTCTGTAGGTTGGATTCATGATTGCGCTAAAGATGCCAAGGGATGCCGTCGCAGCTTTAGGAGTCGGGGCTGGATGAGACCCGGGTTCGGCCCTCAGAAGCGATTCTTCTTCCGCTAATCAAAGGTCAGTCGAAGGAGAGACCATAGAAATAAAAAGGGAGAGTACAGATATCTTGCGCGCTACTGTCTACGTTCCATGCCTTTACCTCCTCATCCAAGTCCGCTTCGCGTCCTCTTATCTTTCGTAGTATATCTCTCGCATCCTCCGGGGATCTATGCTCGGCCAACCATTTAGGACTTTCAGGGACGAACAGAAGCCCAGCCATTTGTGCAAGGCCAATTGCTCCAGCACTAGCAAGTATAATTCTCCACAGATTACCCTTGCTCAGGAAATATCCAAGAAGCTGGGTAATCAGAATCCCGAGGTTGATCATCACCTGTGTCAACGCCCCGAAGAGGCCCTTTTCCTTGGGCGGGGCAACTTCAGAGATATAGATAGGTACGACAACGATAGCTGCTCCAGCGCCCACACCTGAAAGGACCCTCCCGGCTATGATCACGCCAATGTTGCCGGCAAGACTTTCGAAAACAGGACCCAGCACAAAAAATACTGTGGTCAAGCGCATCGTAAGAAGCCTTCCATATTTGTTGCAGCACGGACCGGAGCTCAAGGCACCCAGAAGGCCACCGAGGGTATAGATGGAAGACACGACGGCAAATTGACCTGTGGTTCTCACTAGGCACTTAGAAAGGTCAGGCTTGAGGCCAAGATTGGAGGCGCTTTCGTCCTCGCAGGTAATAACTTTTTGAGGAGCATTTAGCTCTGCCTGTAGAGTCGTCAGCTAGTGTGAGCAAAGCTTCTGTTAGTGCAATGCGTACAAGATGGAATCCAAACTGAAGCGGGCCTAAGGTTGTAATCAGTAAGAGGTAGCAGAGATGTGCTGTAGTGTCCAGTATCAAGGACCGATGCAGAGGCTCTCCATGCGCCATCTCGTGCTTATGGGGTATCCTAAGGGATTTCCATCTAGTGAAAGTTGAAATACCGAGAAGAGTGACCACTTGGCAGCTGGCTGGCGTGACGTCACCGTAGCGCTCGCTTACTGCGCCTACCTCTCAGCCTTCGTCAGTTCTCATTGTCCCCTTCTTCCACCATTATATCTGTAGATATATAGGTATTCTCTTGTTCTATGAGACAAGCATGCTAACATTTTGGGGTTTGAGGTATCTGAATAAATTCGATTCTATCCTACCGCACGTGGGAGTTCAGAATCAGGGGACGTTAATGCCCCCGAAAACCTAGAAAAGAAGCTGCAGTCGGGAGGTTAATCGGGTTACAAGTTTCGACGTAAAGTTGACAATGCGAAGTATTACCTCAAGACATCCCAGTCCAAATCTAAATCATGATCTGACGTGGAGGGCAGAAGCCCGCATGAACCGAGCGCAAGGCAAATAAAGTGGTGAAGTGGTCGCTATGGAGACATATTTTTCTTCTACTTGAGAGAACGACAGCCCGCAAGCATCCTCGTGACACATCGCCTTTTGAGTTATTGGACCAAGAATCACTTAGCGGAGCTGAATTATTCAATATGTAACGACTTTGATTTTCTAAGGTACCTTACCCTATTCTACCTAGAGACGGTAGATTAGGAGGTTTGGTGCGTTGTGGAACGACTGAGAGTTACGAGGTATCGAGTACATGACTCTTACTCGATGATGTCCATCACTAGTGCTGGCTATACTATCCGACCAACTTCTTACGATTAAGAAAGGAAGTAGGGGCAGGCAACAAGTCGAGTACGAGAACCGATATTGAGGCGCTGTTTAACGTACTATTAGTAGAGTGATTCTAGGTCTAAGAGCCAACGACATGATCATGGGGATCGGTCCTCATCATATGCGGTTCTTCCTTCAATTATATGTTTTCTCAATACTTCAATCTAAACAGTTCTACGGAAATTCCGTATGAGGAATGATAATAGGACAGGTTGCGACGCAATTGAATCCTTCCCGAGGGAAGGTTTTCCCTTATCATACCCAATCGTGCCAATGATGGCCCCAAATCCTTTAGGTTAGATGCTTAAAATAGAATCGTCTAGCGTCACTCAAATCTGTCGCATTTCTTTCAAGTACTCTTTGGACGAGCTGATGAGGTACGAGACAATGATTTTGCGCTCGCAGAATGTTCGTATCGTCCAAATCTTGACTATATAGGGGAAAAGAAGTTTCCAGCCAAGCCCTACGGGATGGGACTGCTCCCGACGGGGGAACTGCTGGCCGATTAGGTGACTGCGCCGCCAGATACTGTAGGTGGGTCAATCTAATGCTCCTATGCGGCTTAATGTTCCCCAAGCCTCTAGTCGATCTGGCTTGAGTCGTCTTCAAAGCTGAAAAACGAGGCTGCGCTCATGTATAATATGAGGTGCCCTGCCTCTCGCCGCACACTTTTCCGCGGTCTCCATAACCCCGAACATCAGCCAAATGGCTTGGGGGAAGAGCATGGCTTGGGGTGGTGGCACCTTCAAGAAGACACAGTCAGTTGTGCGTCACCATACGCTCAGCGAGCAGACGAAGAGCCTCAACGGCGCCAAACAATGGAGGGGCATCATGGGTGGACAGACGCTGGAGATCATGCTCGCATCGGCCATGGTAATCATTCCAATGCTGGCACTTAGTGTGGTGCTCATAGTCCTGGTTCACAACCACCTCGTGCCTGACAACAGCTCCACATACTCGACGGGTAATAGCACGGGCATTCCTCTGGGATCAGCATATTACATTGATTATTCGGCTACACGTTTGGTCTTTATATCTTCGTTATCCTCTACTCTTGCTACGTTATTGATTTCAGCGGCAATGTGTCTCTTCTCTTACCCCACATCTCCAGGAAATCAGATCATAATGAAGGTAATTCAGGCAAGCTGCCATCACCATATCAACTAGGACTATTGATCAAGACACTCGACGGGAGACTGACGGTGCTCTGGTTCTGGGTCACATATGCCGTGGCTCCAAAGCGCAAACGGTTGGGATCGGTGCCGGATCTGATCAAAGCAGTTCTTATGCTAGCATCTCTGGCGCTTCTCGCGTACGTACACGACGAAGGCACGGGACCTCAAAGGGCCATTGCTTAAAGTAATCAGTGTCCTGATCACCCTTGCCGATTGGTGGCTCCACGTGGTAAGCCCTACGAAACTCCTTACTGTGAACCCCAATCTGACGCAGCTTAGAGTACGAATTCGGTACAGTACCTGGAAGTGAAACCCTCGGATTCCTTCTTGGATTTCAACCCTGGACGTGGACTTAACCCGACATGTCTCAACGGATCGAACTTTCGGGGAGGACTTCCGATGCCAGGCTGTGTTACGCTTGGAGGAGTCGAGAATGGAGCGGGAGGTGCAAACCCCGTCAAGCTGGTCGGTTATAGCGAGTACTTGAAGACCGCCAACAATCAATCAGCAATCAACCAGGTTTATACGACCAAAGATATGGCAATACTAAGACCCGCCTATCCGCCCATAAACGTCGACTTCGAGGCCACAAGCTTTGCGTCTAACACCAGATGTCACATGGTAACGACCTTATGCGATGCGCAGGCATCGTCGGGCGCTGAGCCCTATCTCGACGCGGATATCTCCTTCAACTGCAGCGTCGCAGTTGCAGGGCTGAATTTCACAGGCAACTTCTCACAACTATCCGGGACCACTGGGACAACAGCTCAAAAAGTGGATGGATCCCACGTCCTCTGCCACTTACACCAATGCCTTTGATGGCAACAATCATGGTCTGGGTTTCCATTACTTCAGTAACTCGACGAAGAACGACCCAGGCTTCCTACCTGCCTCGGAAGATAACCCCGAGCTCTGGTGGGGTCTTCTCTTCTTGCTCCGCTACTCCGACCCCAATATCGACCCTGAAATCGTCATGCAGCCGGCTGGCGAAAGTGGAGGAATTATGTCATGTACAACCAATCTTTCCGAAGTCGTAAGTACCAGAGATCTACCTACCGTCCTTCACTGCTTATATCCTCTCACTTCTTATTCCCCTCACTACTCGAGTCCTCACTCACAACCAGTCTCTAGAAATACCATTTCTCCAACGGCACTTTATCAGTAGCTCACTGCAACCTAATGAACAACACCACAGCCGTCCCGTCATAACAGCAATGACATCGGGCTTCGCTAACGAAATTCTGCATGAAGGTCTCATTTCCACGGCTACGAGCGCTCAAAAACCCTCCGACCTCGCTGCAGGCTTTGCAATTACTTACGACCGAGCCATGATGGCTCTCCTCGCCGGCGCTTTAGTCCAGCGGCCTCCGCTCGGGATGCTGACAAGCACTCAGACTTTAGTCACGCGCGTACCAAAGGCTCCGTTCCTGGCTGTCGTGATATTGGATGTTTTGTATGCAGTTCTTGGGATAGCGTTAACAGCCATAGCGCTCGTGGCGACGTGGTCGGACAAGGGCATAAGGGACACTCAGGCGCGTTTGAGTGTCGCTGCGGTTGTGGCTGAGAGCTTCGAGAATCCGGCGCTGGGCGATGATGCCAAGGGTATCGATGACCTCTATGCGGAACGAAGGGGCCTGGCGACGAGGAGGGTGGCGCTGAGCAGGAGAGAGAACGGGGGAAGAAAGTATAAGCAGGTAGTGGTGCGCGAGTCTGTTGTCAAACGAGAGGAGTCATGATGATTAGATGATTATAGGACATCTACTCTAGGGATTTTCAGCGAATATCGCTGAGAAACAGTGTTCAGATCTCTCTTTCCTTCGTTAGTCTTCAACTTGCTTAAATTCTCTTCTCGCACAACCACTTTGCTTTTCTATGAACGTCGTCGGAGCTGGCGACAATTGAGAAATTTTACTTCTCAATCCTTCTACCCTTGCCGTAGCCATTGAGATAACATCGAGGTAGAGGAATATCCGACGACATAGATGCATCAGATTTCAAATGGCGCCATTACCTCTCTGCTTATTGTTTGGTTCACTGTCGACTAGTGGTTTCTCGATCTTGATATAAGAAGATAATAGTGTTGATGCACGTGATGCTCAGGGCCTATCCTAATCGGGTTAGTCAGGGGTATCTAGTTAGGTGAACCTTCACCTCCATAGAATCTACACACTTACACCTATCGCTGCTTCAACAAATAGTCACATACCTTTGCTTTGATTTTCATTACAACAGGATGCATCTTTCCGACACGCGTATTTTGGCAAAACTATAGTCAATGAAAGATACATCTCTTCGTACAGTTCCAGTCGTTTGTAATGACCTCGGCCACTGTCTACGCGGTGGTAAGCCTGTGTGCGATCAATCCTCAGTTCATTGGACCCTGGCTTGTTGGTTGGTATGATATTCACTGGCGGTGTACCAACAATGATCTCCTCCAATGTCCTGATGACGGCTCAGAGCCATGGTAACCAGGCTTTGACCGTTGATAGAGTTCACACTAGGGAAATCTCTGGGGTCTTTTGTGACACCCCTGTGAATAGAAGTCTTCATCGTCTTTATTTCTATGGTTCTTTAGACATGTGGCCAATAGGAAAGACAGCACACAATCGAGGTGGCCGCCAACAAAGAGTGATCTGCAAACGAAGGCCCAAAAGAAGCTTCACAAGTGAAAAGATGTATCTCGATCACAAAAACAATTATGCTGTCAATCATGCAATTCGCAAGAGCCTGCACCACCTTTCGTTCTAATAAGGCCTACTAATTCCATTGCGGAGCTGTAACAAAGCGCTGGAAGGATGAATTTGCGCGTGGGCGGGCACCCTACCGTCTCTGTTCTTCCAAGTTGAAAGGCGTCCTGCACAAGAAGATGGGCGAGACATTAAGCCAGAATCAATAGGCATCATGTGACGGCGCTGATTGGTTCAAATCGCTACACATCAAGTTTTGCAAATCATAATTGGATTCCTGGCTTTGCCAAATTGATAGGTATACCAATTCGTCAGGACCCCAGCTTAATGACTACTTTATTCAGAACAACTTCAGAGGTGGGATCCGTGTGAGAAACCAACCTACGGTTTAATCTTCACATTTAGCCTAAACTTTAGCCCTTTTGATCGCCATCCACTTTCCAGCTCCCGAGAATTCTAGAATACCAACCGGATTGATGCTGCGCCATGCGATTATGGTGAAGCTCAGAGACCATGAGGTCCATGTATCGCAAGCGAGCCACGAAGCCTCAACTAATTTTCCAAGAATTGGTGACACTGCATCATTGATGTGACAAGAGAAGGGAAATTTCCCTGAGATAAAGTTTAAGGATGCTAGGAATCTTATCGCAGGCCGTCTGACTGACTATCTCTTATGGGCAGATCAAGGCAATAAGGTAACCAACGACGCAATACTTCACTTTCTCGCAGCTCTTTCGCCTGGTTGCCTGCAGAATCTACAGTTAGGGAGCCTATAAACGTACATCTTCTTTCTCTGCATATACACCGCATATGAAACGTCGCAGGTAGCTCTCCGTTGATTTATACAGGTACGAAAGTAAAAGTTTGCTGTCGGAGACTCCGAGCTGTTCGCCCCAATTCCCGCCCCCGCCCTATCCGACCTCGCTGGGCCTCGACATCCTCGCCGGTCCCCTCGTTATTCTCCTGTGACTGCATCACTGTCGAAGCTGTCTCCTGTAAATCGTCGCTTGTCTCTGCTCCTTGGTTATATTTTACTGTAATACAAGCCGCAAAATTTACGCCTCAGCGAGGTGTTGAAGGCCTAAGTATGATGAAACTTTAGGGGGTGAGTATGCATCGATGTGGAGGTGTGCATGTAAAGAAAGGGGATGAACCTCCATTGGCTCCCTATGGTTACCTCGATGCATCCGCTGAAACATTCTCGGGCGTACCGTGGCCCCATACGCTATCTGCTAAAAGGTTTTATATGCTTTTTGTACACGGGTTTATCTTCGAGCACACCTTTCATGTTATATATCTAACGACAAAGTTTTCTTTTGAGGCATGACTACAAGCGTGGACTCTTCTCCAAGTGATCTACAGCATCTTATCTCCGATCATGCATTTATCAATATCACGAGAAAATATGAAACCAAAATCGATGAGCTCAAGCATCATTAGCCGGCAACGGACCCCCGAGACGAAAATTCCTGCGACTACGCAAGCTCTGGACGTGGTTAATCACTGATAGCTGGACTATTGAATACGTCGGAATACTTCTGGCCGTCGCTGCCTTGGCAAGCATCGGCATCATACTTGGTCTATACCACGAGCGACCCTCGACAGAATGGAATCACTCAATCAATCTCAACACGCTGCTGTCAACCCTGGCAACTATCTTGAAAGGAGCCACCTTGTGCACCGTAGGATCCTGCCTCGGACAATCAAAGTGAATATGGTATCATCGGAAGAATAGAAGGCTAGACAGATTCCAGGCCTTTGACGTGGCATCCAGAGGGCCCATGGGCGCTACAAGGCTTCTGCTCGTCCTTGGCTTCTTCCAACTTGCATCTATCGGATGTCTTGTGACTGTGATGGCTCTAGTTTCCGACGCTTTCGTGCAGCAATCGGTTCGGTATCCTCTGAGGAAGGCTAACAACACAGCCACTGTTTCGATTAGCCAATACTATGACCGATATGGTGCGGGCGGGGCCTATCCTAGGAACATTGATAGGAACATTCAGCAATCTGTGACAGCTGCAATTTAAGACGATGCCTTAATTGCCAATCTATCTGCTACATTCGCTGCCATTAACCCGCAATGCTCAACAGGCAATTGTACATTTCTTACATACGCTTTACTAGCAATTACCTCTGAGTGCCTTGACGTTTCCTCACTCATCAAGGGCAATTGCGTGAATGTCTTCGCTGGGGAATGTTTGACCAAAGGCTATCTGCCAAATTGTTTGTCTTTGCAAAATAAAGGCGTTTACAAGGGTGTCTTTGCTATGTCCTCTACGCTGCCACTGAACACAAGAACATTCGACTCGTATCAGGGTAAAGTAGCTGCATTTTCCGTGATACTATATGAAGTCATCCCCACCACTTCCCATGAGGGCTTGAAAATCCACAATACCACGGAGACCTTCGCCTATGATTGCATCTTCTTATTCTGTGCCCAGACTTTTGATGCTATAGTCTCCCAAGGACAGTTCTCGGAGACTGTATCCCAGACATATCATATGAATGATACGGGCGCGGTCTATTCCGAACTCACGATACCTCATGGTCTAATTCCTCACGGGTCAAATTTGACGTCCAGTGCCAGCTTCGGGGCAGGGTTAGCGTTGTGGAACTGGATGAGATAAAACATGAATAATGGAAACTACTGGCAGCGATAGATGGAATAATGATATTTTACGTGCGCTCTCCCAGAATGGTGCGTCTAGAGTCTCACAGACTGTGGCCAACATAGCAACGGCCATAACATACAGGATGCGACGCGATTCCGACCAGAAAATCCAGGGGAACGGTATTGCCTTGGAATCGTACATCCACGTACGGTGGCTGTAGCTACTGCTTCCATTGATCATGGTTACACTTGCCCTATTCTGCCTTATTCCGACGATCTGGCAGAGTCGTCGTTGGGGTATTCCGAGTTGGCGAAACAGCACTCTTGCGGCCATGACGCATGGGACTGAGAAGTCGGGGACGAGCTTGCTAGCTATTGGAAGTAGTGGATGCAATGGTAAGGAGAAAATCAGTGACCTGGAGGAGTGGGCTGCAGGTTTGGAAGTAAGACTTAGGCAAGGAGGCCCTACGGATGCGTCTTACGGATCGATCCGCGCTGGTTGATTCGGCCCTTTCGAGTCTAGTTCGGCCAGCTTGAATGGAACCAACCAGTGAGCAAAGTGGTAGCGGCGAACATGGGTACAAATATGGAGCGTACTCATCCGTTCGAGCCCGCAATCACAACCGAGTTGCCAGCGTGGGCAGGGTCAAAACAGTGCATGCCTACTCAACTTTGCCAGCGGCTCGGCGAAACCGCGCGGAGAACAGGGGAACAGATAGAGGAGCGATCTACCTGTTTCTACCCTTCACTCCTTCGAATTTGGACTGAAACGCTTTTACCTCACATGATCACTCCAGATTCTGAGTCACTTAGATCAAAGAAGCTCGTGAAGCTTTTGTGCAGCCTTCTAGAAATTCGTTTGAAGATGCTGAATAAACTTAAACACGTAGAAGATATATATCATATAAATTCAAGGAAAGTCAATTTTCTGACAGCTCTGATGCTCAACGCTATCGTGCAGTAGCTGAATGATATTACCCAAACTATACGTCTCCGCCTTGACGGCGTCTATACGGGATCAGAGGTGAAGAATCCAGAAAATCCAACCGAGAAATAACGGCAGGCAATATACCCTCATCAAACCCGAGTATACTGTGATCTCTCTCGATGCCGGGTGCCACGCGATTCTCGCCTGCTCCCATTCTCTCCGCATCCATTCGGGGATCAGTTTGAGACACCTTCCTCAGGCGCATTCATGAATGGCCAAAAACTCTCACCAAGAAAAAACCCGAGGTGATATCAATGGTCCCCCGCTCCAAGATATGCGGAAAGCCGAGAAGGCCCCTCCAACCTCATCATCATTATTTCTTAAACTGGCCAAACGCAGGACGACGGCCGTCAGACCCGACGTCGTTGGTCCCCTAAGCGGAGAAGCAGGGGCTGGGGGACTCGAACCGAAGCAAAACCGGGTTTCCTGCAAGCCACTTAAGCCTACCTTGGTCTTGGAGTTTGACCAGAGAAAAAGGGGAAATGAAGATTATTAGCGACGTGTTTTGCTACTATTGTGGACATGCCCTCCGTCATGAAAATTCTTCGTTCCGAAGACTTTGTGTCTCACACTTTGCTGTCTGAGAATGCCTACAGCAGTATGTTTCGATGTGATCGGGTGATTTTGTTTGCCTTTATCTGATGCAGACAGCAGAACGACACTGCAGCAACTACCTTGACCTATCGAGAGGAGAAAGCGAGATGGGTTATTGTGTACCTAGATTCTAAAGCCAAAGGTTCATATAATTGGCGGTGTGTTTCAAGTTCCTCTTCATTTGTTGTGATGCTTGAAGTTATCCTGAATGGAGATTTTTCAAGTTGAGGCTCAAACATTTGGTTGGTTAGAATGACCTCTCGCAATTACAAGTCTGCTCGAGTTCCTGATATGTTTTCCATGTCTTCCTCCTACAAGAGCCATTCACCGATTCATCGCCATTCATGACCCCATCGCCTTTACGATTATGAGTACCCCTGCAATCAACATATTGCCAAGCGAGCTTCCTCTCCCCGTTTAACCGCGAACCCCACCCCCTAATTAAATTCCCAGAATCATCTCGAGCGTCTTTCTCGCATAACCTGATAAACATATTCTTCCCCCTTCAGAAGGCCCTCTAACCCATCATTATCGCCGCGAATACCATTAGTAGTATTCCTGCACTCGACATAGTCAACAGCAACCCAGCTTTCGCTCTGTACTCTCTGCTCGCACCCCCAGTGAAAGCCACGGGGCTCACACCAGTACCCGATTCTATGGCGACCGTGGTAGAAGGAAATGCCACACCGCTAGGGCCTAGACTCACCGTCTCATTCCTCACAGCTATTGTCGTGGGCGTGGCGCCTGCGCCAACAGCACAGGTAGTGCTACTGAGCACTATTTTTGATGCATCTGCAGAGAATGTGACTTTGTCGATGGTTAGCGGAGACAGCGTTGAAAGTTGGTTGAGATCTTTAGCGGCATTGACGGTTGGTATGGGAGCTGGACCTACAGTCCCAAATGCATTCATGATCAGCGGCCCAAGGCCAGCGTTTTGGGTGCTGGTGCCCAGAGTGACTGCGGTCCCTTTGGCATCTATGGAGATTACAGTTCCGGATATGGTGGTGGCGGAGTCATTAGCAAGAATTTGGCTATTAATGATATACTCCAAAGCCGCGTTGGCGGTTAAGACAGAAGATCCATGGATCACCACAAGTTGGTTGCGTGTTGGGCTTGGAAGCCAAGATGTACTGGAAGCTACGACTATGCCGGAGGCGGATCGCATCAGGCTAATCGGAGTGCCAGATCTAGTGACGGCAGAGCCAGGAGCCAGGGTTTGACCGTCAATGACATAGTTCGAGGCTGCCTCGGCGGTGTATGCGGAAGATCCAACGGTTATTACAGGAGCGTTGTGCGGTGGAGTTAAGAACAACGATGTACTAGAACCTAGTACTATGCCAGACGCAGATGGCATGAGACTAACAGGAGTCCCCGAGATGGTTATTAGACCCCCTGGGGTGAGCGTTTGGCCGTATATCATGTACTGCTCTGCCGAAGCCGCCGAGAGCTTTTGTGATCCTATTGTGGGGACTGGTAAATCAGGTCCATGACCAATTATTGTGTTGCTTGAGCCAGCCGCAAGAGCCGTAGCTGTAGGCGTCGACGAAATAAGTGTTCCAGACACAGTGATCGGCGCACCTCCTGCAAAGAGGGTCTGGCTTCCAATGCGGAAACGTGAGGAAGAATCATCGGTAACGACCGAATTCCCAATTGTGAGAACTGAGACCGGAGTGACGATCGGAGAGACGGTACTAGGTCCAGGTACGACTATAAACACTAAGCCATTTACAAGTGTTGTAACGGAGGATGATGGATTAGATTCGGTTTGGATTGGTATTGCACTACTGTCAACGTGGAGAGAGCTCGAGGAGTATGCCGCGACCTTTGTAGCTTCTACGATCGAAAAGCCTCCTGGAGTCATGCTTTCACCACTAACATACACCACTGTTGCAACGGAAATGGTGAGTGGCGCACTAGCCCCTTCATTGGCCTGAACAAGCTCAGCGGTACCTTGTTCTATTGAATGAGCGACCTTTGACGTCTGAACATTAGGCACATTTGGTGCCGATTCCGATGAGGGTTGTGTTGGCTTGCCTGAGTGGGGTTGAAACAGACTCGACTGTATCGTGTTCGATGCAGGAGCCTGTTCCGCTGGCACTGAATGGTTTGGTGGCTGAGAGGTGTCGATTGTTGGGTATTGCGAAGGTTCGGCAGATGATGGAGAATACGAGCTAGGCATTATTGTTGCGCGGACTGTAGGGGAGCTCAACGTGGGTGATGGCAGGATCTTGCTTAAGGTAGTTTGCGGTCCAATATAGCTCGTTGAAACAGCCGTAAGTGTCGAGACGCGCAGCAAGAATTGCGGAGGGCTAACTATTTCAAAGTCGCATGTCGAATACAAGGATAGAGGGCCCGGAGGAGCGTTGGAAACGTTTTCGAACCAGCCACTCAGCTCGATTTTCGTCCAAACACAGCTCACAGAACCAGCGCTGTTGGTCGCTGGAAATGTACTATAGATTTGAACATCTGCAAGGCCCCGATAGACTGTTGGGTAAGTACTAGGGATATTTTAGTTCAGACACCTTGTCCAGCCTCGGAAGAGAAATCTTACAGGGTGTATGCAATTCCTCCTAGGGTTGTTGTAGCCAAAGAATCTGAGACAGTAGATACCAAAGCATATTTAAGGCTGTCGGGGATTACCAAGGTGCCTGCTTGAATTGTTGAAGTCTTGGTAATGTTGGTTGAATTGTCAATCGCAAATACGACTGTTGCAGCGGTATGGGTGAGCAGCTCGGTATACCATTGATATTCAAAGGCATTCCCAAACATAGAGCATCTACTACATGTTGTTGTCGGTCTTCGTAGGGACTGTCTAGAAGTAACGTTCAAGTACGCACCTAGAGGGTGTAAATAGTGTGAATCTTGATAGCAGGAAGGATCACCAACTAGTCGACGCGTTGGCATCAAGAGCATACCCAATGCAAATTCCGCAAAGCTGAAGTATTGGAAGCAGCGAGATCATCTTGTATAACAGTTCTTTGGTTCTAGGCGTACTAACACAGTGAACCTTGAACGCGGTAAAGCCGGCGGTCTGGAAGGGAAAGCAACCCCCAAATTGAAATACTTCTAAGATGCTTAATAGTGGTAAGAGCTCTGCTAGTTGACCAGGGGATCCGAACTCCTTAAGCCTATATCAGCTTACAACTGACGATGGACAATCGAGGCTGAGGGAAGCAGTAGATTTGGAAGACAAGGAATCTTGCATAGTAAGGCACAGGATTGAAAATAGCTTTATGCATCATGCATGAAGAATCAATAATAGCATCTCCCCACTTGACATTCAAACACCGTGTAGTTCCAGGATGATTTACTCGCAGGTTGCATTTCTCGGACTTTGGCGTGTCACCATGTTTGTATAACCCTTAAGCTGAAGGGTGCCTCCATCATAAGGAATGCTTGACTATAGGGTAAAAACAGGGTCGACTTGAGGAAGATTTGGATGGTAAAGCTAGGCAGCACCTGCATTATCATCAAGCTCATATCATTGGAAATCTGCAAAAAAAGCTATAAGACTGGCTTGACGAAGAGTGGTTCCACCATTTGCTGTAATCACAGATTTGGGGTAAAGTCGTATCAGCTTGCGAGGCTGGACTTCCTTAATTGCTGCTAAATTTAGATATCAAAAAATGAGACTCCAGCTCTCGAAGTCTTAGCCGTTTTTGGGTGTTCGAACAGGCCTTGCAAATGGATGATTCGTAGAATGGATGTGAAATTCAGCGCATGGAACATGGGATGTTGTTGCCTGCTCCGAATGAGTGATAGGGTTAATCGAATATTGACATGTTCAACCATGATAACCTTTCTTTCAATCCTACTCATCGCAAGTTCGAGGAATCTTCCCAATTGGTTGCGACCACGGGCCCAAGGGCGTCGAAGGCGGGCGCAATGGGCCGCATGACTACCTTACTCTCCAATGGTATGCAGGAGAAGTGGTTCGCAATGAGATCGACAAGGCAAACCATCGTAGGCTGCCAATTTCATGTCAATATGTATCCTGTTTATTGTTGTACTCGTACCTGGTGTAGCATCGCTCTTCCCTCCACCACGCAGAGGCTTCAACCTCGAAAGACCTTCACGACGACGATTTAACAACCCCAAGTCGGTAACACACTTTGAGTCAAGTACGTGTATTTTATGGTAGCTGGAGGAGATTGGTCCTTGGGATGCCCCGCCCATGGGAGCGAGGGCGGAATACCAGGCGGGCGCGTTCCGCCGGCAATTCACGATGCTCGTCACCATCTAATCAGATCCCGCTCAATGTCCTGCATCAATCTTTCGTCCAGAACTCATCCGCCGAGTCTTCGAATCTATCATCGTCACACTCTCCATCTACCACGCCTTCTTCATCGGCCGAACAGTTACCGGCACAAGAAACGTGGCCCTCCCTAGCGAATGGCAACCAAGATCCGTCTGCAGCGACATCACCCCAGCTGCCACAGCCTCCTCCTACTACAGAAGCATGCGCAGAAGCAGCTGCGTCCCACTCAGATTCACAGTCTGTCTCACTGGGGAATCATGGTAATCAGGCAACGCCGGTTTCGCAGGAGCAACACACGGGCTCCCCGGCAGACGCCCAGGGGAGCGCGTGGCTAGGACTCGGTAGATGGGTTTCTAAGAGGGGTTGGTTCCATTCTATACTTGGGATTTCCTCTTTACTAGTGGCCATGGTGTCGCTGTTCGTCTATGGGCTTAGGTCCTACGAAATGGCTAGATGGTCCGAGCGTAACGACCTTTTACAGATGTGTGCGGGCTTGATACAGGTAACTCTTGTGCAAGTTCGAAGATGTATACATGCTTATGGTCTCAGGCGAACGTTACCGGAGGTCCGGAGTGCGAAAGGGTTCTCAGGGAGGGTCCGACTTTACCACCATATTCTAAAAGAGCTATGATGTACACTCCGGGGTTAGGCGCTTATAAACTGAGCAAAAGAGCCACCACTTCGATGCAACGCGTCTTTCACTTGGATTGGACCGCACATACAGCGGCGGATTATGGCTTCGGCGGGGCAGGAAATTGGACTTTAGCCACACTCTCTGCCTTTGTCATGGCTGGGGGCGTTCTGGCATTACTCCGCTCTCGATCACCTGAAGAAGTAGTCTTCACAAGCGCAGCCAAATCAGAAGGAAGTGTTAAAGTGACGCGGCATTACGCCGAAGGACCAGAAACGATGCAAACCGAGGGCCCAGTGCAGATTACCCGGCGTCGCCCACCAGAGGATCAAAGCCCAGGGGATCTTCGTCGCCGTATCATCCAAGACCGCTACCGTGAAGAGGAGGACACACTGGACAACGAGGGCGGGTTCCTGTGGGAACCCAGCCTCAACAACCGCTCCGAGGACACCTTGGTGGCTGCTTGGACAGAATCAAACAGCAGGGAAGTTTCGATCGCAACTGGCCCTGACGAGGGACTCCATGAGGGATTGATCGAACTGAAACCCACCGAAAATACGAAGAACTTTCTTGATCCTGAGACTGGGGTCTCTTACCACATGTCGCCTTGGAAGAGTACCCATGACGGCGATGAAGATGACAAGCTCTCCCTTCATTCTAAATCGAAACCAGAGGGAACGGTAAAACGCGCTATTCTTGGGATGAGTGTGGGCGGCGCCGCGCTTGCCAACGGTAAGGCCATAGAGGACAAGATCGCTCAGGTTTTGGAAAAAGAAAAACGCGTACCACAGCAAGCAGGAGATTGCCTTGCAGGAGAAGTTACGAATGAGCCTCCTACAGGCAAGCCCACACTGGCTTGAGATGACTCGGCATACTCGGAACGCCTATCTGATAGGATGGTAGTTATTGCGACGCGGCTTTGGACATAAGTAAATGGTAGGATATAGAACAATCCGTGAACACAGTACTCGGAGTTCTTATGAGCGTTGTTAGTTTTCTTGTATACTTTTCCTTGAAGACAGTGTTTCAAGATCCATAAAGGCGGCTTAAGCACGGAATGATCACCATTGTCTAAATTTCATGAATGTTAAAAGCAAGACTGGGGACTCTTGACCTTTTGCTGTGTATATAGACATATGGCTATGATCAGATTGTATCATGTTGGGGCAAGGACTGGTCTTGCTATCAGACCTCTTCGCTATCTACTTCCAGCAGGACAAGCGTCCATGATATCCTTATGATGAACAGCCTTCTGTGCTATGTGTTACAAAGCATGAGTGCATGGTATGGACAGTTGGAAATAGGGGAGATGGTAATCTCCGTCTTCATAGGGCTGATAGGGCTGGGGCCCGCTAGTAGAGTTTTACCTGCTCGCTCCTACTTCCGTAGATAGACTCCTATCCAGCTTCAACCTAGGTACATACCAAAATGCCCCATATGGCCTCGTCCTCCAACATGGACTAGCAAATTTCCTTTTTTCCTATGATGGGAGAGTGAACCACGCAGAAGGTCTGAAAATAAACTCAGACCCATCCATCAGTCTCTCTCAGGCAGGCCCTCTAACCTCTAGGGCTGTGGGCTCAGCGAGCCAGCGGAGTCAGGCTGCGCTGTCGGCGGCCTCGGACAATATCCCTTCAGGGAAAGTGTCGAGGCTTCCTTTAAAAGGTATAGTATGGAGTTTTTCGTCTGAATTCGAGATTAGCTCCCGAAGTTCCGCTTGTTCCTACTTTCTATAGAAGGGTCCACCTAGCACTCGGCTAAACCTAGCAGTCGGACAGCCCTATAGGGCTGAAAACCCACATTTCATATTCTATTGGTATAATTCTTCAACAATTCAGCAAAACGATGGCAGCCACCCCCCCCACCCCCCCCACCCCCCCTATGTCCTTCATAGCTTCTAAAGATATAGAACTTTCACAGGAAGAGCGCATAAAGCTTGCTCACGCCCGTTGGAACGAGGCTTCAGCAGCCAACGAAAATCCTTCCCAAGCAAAAATCGCTCGTCAATATGGAATACCAACTAGTACTCTTTGGGACCGGATCAATGGTCGTAAGACTGCTGCTGCACGCAATCAGCAATTTCAAAGACTTAGTCCAGAAGAAGAAGAAGCTATATGTGCCTGGATCCTACGTCTTCAGGCCTGGGGCTGGCCTCCTCGTGTGAAGCAAGTACGTTCAATAGCTACAGAACTACTAGTAAAAAAGGGTGACGATAAGCCAGTCGGAATCAATTGGCCCCAGAAGTTTCTAAAACGTCATTCGCAAATCAAAACAGCATATGTTTCTCCGCTTGACAAAGAGCGTGCTATGGCTCAGGATCACGATATTTTAGCTGGCTGGTTCAACCTTTTTCAGAGTTTGAAAGAAGAGCATGGAATAGAGATAGAAGATATCTACAACATGAACGAAAAGGGGTTCATGCAGGGGATTATTGCTAAGCTTCGGGTCATGATTTCCAAGTATGAAAAGAAGACTCATATGATTCAATGTGACAATCGAGAGTGAGTCTCATTGATTGAGTGTATATCTATGGATGAAAGAGTCTTGAAGCCGTGGATTATCTTCAAAGGAAAAGTACAGCAGAAGGCCTGGTACGAAGTACTCAAAGAAGGTCATATTGCTGTGAGCGAGAATGGCTGAACCGACAACGAATTGAGTCTAGCCTGGATTCGGAAATGCTTTGATCCGGAAACTAAAATCTGTCAGAAAGGCGAATATCGAATGTTATTAATCGATGGTCATGCTTCTCATATCACTACTCAGGTGATTGACTATTGCGTCAGCCAGAAGATCATTCTACTGTGTCTTCCGGCTCACACCACTCATCTGCTTCAACCACTCGATGTTGGGGTCTATGCTCCATTGGCTACTGCGTACAAGGCTCATGTTCAGCGAATTACTCGGCTTGGGGCCAGCTACTCAATCGATAAAACGGACTTTCTAGAGATATATCAACTGGCTCGGCATGAAGCAATTACATCACTGAATATCAGAAAGTCATGGACAGCTACGAAGCTTCTTTCGTTCAGCCCAGCATTAGTACTTCAGCACTTTCCATCTAAGGAACTGAATCAATCACTCAACATAGTCATTCGTCCAACTACGCCTGCCGAGGCTACAGTCACATACATCGATTCCAAAGACGGTTTAGGAGTCGTTCCAACATCTGCAAATACTTCTCAAGTACAGCAGCTTATTAGACAAGCAATAAAAGGAACGATTCCTGGTCAGATTCTTGAAAAGATGGGTAAAGCAGCAATACGAGCAATGGCGAAATCGACTATTCAGAACGTCACTAATCAGGAACTTCTTGAGCTCAATAGAAGAAAGAAGCAAAAGACCAATCGAATTGGGGGTAATTACGGTACTGCAAGAGTCATGAATCAAGAGATTGTTGATGAAAGAAGAGAGAATCAACGAACAAAAATATGGCAAAAGGAGATCAGTTCTCTATTACATCTAGGTCCTGAGCTATTTACTTCAAAGCCTCCTATCCGAAAACGAGCTGTCGTAACTTCAGCTCAGCAGACAAAGGTGTGGAATAGGGAGGTCAATGATTTACTACGTCTAGGCCCCGAGCTCTTCACTTCGGAACCAAGCTCTAGACAAAAGAAGAAGAAGCAGCTGATAGTCAAGCTACGGGTCAGACAGCTGGAGCAGAAGCAGGAGCAGAAGCAGAAGCAGCTGATAGTTAAGCTACGGGTCAGACAGCTGGAGCAGAAGCAACGAAATAACGGGATATCTACAACTGGCCAATCAGGCCGGGGCATGCGTATCAGAAGGGCCCCAAAGAGGTCATATTAGCTACGTAGTTCATCGTTTGAAGCAATAAAAGATGAAATGTGAATTTTCAGCCCTATAGGGCTGTCCGACTGCTAGGTTTAGCCGGTTGCTAGGTGGACCCTTCTATGGGCTCACCTCAAGTGGTATATCCATCTCTACCATTCATGTTCTCTTATCTTCTTGTTGGCGAGCATTATGTCCCGTCACGAAGCGACCAGCTCAGCAGGGCGCTTGGAGAGTGGTCCGCAGGTTCCTAGCGTCCATACATGGGCTCCCCCTTTCGTTTCCACTTTCGACCGACGAAAACAAGGACGATTATCAGGATGGTCACGACCACAACAGCGACAACAGGTACAACGACGGTTATAATTAAGGTAATTAATTGCCTGACGCTGCAGTGGGACTGCAGTCGGTTAAACTTACTGCAACAAGGAAAACAGACAACAGGGTCGTTTCCGCTTCCGGCTATTCGGTACTTCGCTTCGGAGCCTCATCTGACCTTCCGTGCCTGATTGTACGCATTGCAAGTGAAAAGGAGAAGCTGCACATTGCCGCTACGCTCCGGACAAAGGAAGTTTTTCATCCCACGGTCTTGGCCTTCAGTGACTTTGAATGCCACACTGCGATAATCACATCTCAATCATAGAATCAGAATCGTGATGAATCAAAATCGTGTGAGAGATTCTTCACATTCGGAAGAACGGAATTCTCCGAGCGGCGTATTCACCATGTCATCTGATTGGTGCAATGCCGTGCACGTCACCATGACAAAGATTCATTGTTCCCCGCCGCCGAGGGAGGGGCAAAATATAGAATACACCAATCGATACCGAGTATTCGTAACCCACAACATCTTTATATTATTTCCTCTGTACTTGCCGCCTCTTACCACTCTTCATTGCACTTCCGCTCCACATACTTGCACTGCTGGCCCACCATCTAGTCCTTCTCACCATCTAGATACCCAACACACTACATACGATCATGTCCACCCAAGCTGGGCCATCAGGGAACCTGGGCTCTGCAGGTGTCTACAGAACCTACGAAGACGATCGCAATGCTTCCTCCGAGGACACCATCTACACCCTTGGCAATGGTACAGCGTGGCCCCACCCGTATGAAGCTCAGCGAGTCGGTGTCAATGGGCCTCTCCTACTCCAGGATTTTCATTTGATCGACCTCATCTCCCATTTCGACCGGGAGAGGATCCCAGAGCGTGTCGTCCACGCCAAGGGCAGCGGAGCTCACGGAACCTTCACGTGCACAGACCCGATGGACGACCTTTGCATGGCGGATGTTTTCAGCACCAAGGGAAAGACGTGCCCTCTGACGGTGCGCTTTTCTACCGTTGGTGGCGAGTCCGGCTCTCACGACTGTAAGCATACCATGCAGCTCGATCTTTGCTCCAGACGCACAAAGGACTCAAAGGCAATCATTCGTTGATGAGTCTTTAGACGTGCTCCATGCTCCATGGTAGTCTACTGGAAAGGTGATGCTAATCCGGAATCTTCATAGGTGCTCGTGATCCTCGGGGTTTCTCTGTCAAGTTCCGCACCGAAGAGGGCAATTGGGATATGGTCGCAAACAATACGCCAGTGTTCTTCTTGCGTGATCCTGCCAAGTTCCCTCATTTCATCCACACTCAAAAGCGTCACCCGGCCTCCCACTTGACTGGTGCCGATGAGTATGTACCGTGCTATTCAATCTTCTGCACTTCTTGCTAATCGTTGTCCAGCTCTACAATGTTCTGGGATTACCTCTCGAACAACCCCGAGTCTGTCCACCAGGTTATGATTCTCATGGGTGACCGCGGCATTCCGGACGGTTACCGCTTTATGCACGGATACGCCGGCCACACTCTCAAGCTTGTCAACAAGGAAGGCCAATGGGTCTACGGTCAGATGCACATGAAATCGAAGCAGGGTACAAAGTTCCTGACACAGGAGGAATCTAAGACGAAGTCGCCCGACTACTCCCAAAAGGATCTCTTTGGAGCGATTGACCGCGGCGAATGTCCCTCCTGGACTGTGGAATGGCAGACCATGACCGCCAAAGAAGCCGAAGAACTCTGGGAAAAGCAGAAGATCAACATCTTCGATCTTACCCACGTTTGGCCTCATAAGCAGTTCCCCCTCCGTAAAGTTGGCGAGTTCACCCTCAACGAAAACGCCAAGAATTACTTCGCCGAAATCGAGCAAGCCGCCTTCAATCCCGCCCACATGGTTCCAGGTATCGAGCCATCTGCTGACCCAGTCTTGCAATCGCGTCTCTTTTCCTACCCCGACGCTCACCGCCACCGAGTCGGTGTTAACTACCAACAGCTCCCAGTCAATGCAGCCAGAACCAGCTACCGCATTGGCAACTTTCAGCGCGATGGTAACATGGCTTTCTACAACCAGGGTTCTCGCCCCAATTATTTGTCTTCCATCGAACCTATCCGTTTCAAGGACCGCGCCGTCGACCTTGACAAAGTCCACGGCGATTTTACCTCGAACGCCGTAACTTTCTTGAGTGAAATCCGTCCCGAAGATTTCAACGCTCCCCGCGCCTTGTGGGAACGTGTCTGGGACGAAAAGGCCCGCGAGCGCTTCGTCAGCAACGTCTCCGGCCACATGTCCACATGCACCAAGAAAGAAATCCTCAAGCGCCAGATCGCCATTTTCCGTGAAGTCAGCCCCGATATTGCCAAGCGTATTGAGAAAGCCACGGGCATTGAGGGCTACGACGGCATCGCGAACATTAGATTCAACGGCACGCACAACGGCATGACGAAGAAGGATGACCTCAAGAATGCGAACGGAATGAGCAAGAGGGTCGGAGGAGGTGCGCTAGCTAACAATGGTGCCCCGGTTAAGGGCATGCATAAATCACAGAGCCATGAAACTGCCGGGACGAACGGAACTAGGGTCAATGGCTCGAATGGGGCTTCCAACGGTCATTGATCACGCATCGAGGGTTGAGAGCTGCTATGTGGATGGGGTGGTTTGGTAGTGTATTGAAGATTGTGACATGAGTTGTAGGACGCGGATTATGTTGTATATGACCAAAATTGAAGTCTGACGAATTGGGACGAGTTCTCATTTATTTTTGTCTGTCGTTTTGCGATATAGCGAGAAGAAGTGCTAGTCCGAAACCAAACTCAGTGTCATCAATGTTCAGGGCTGAGTCTCTTGTTTTTGTGATGTAGAGTTTGAAAGTCCCATTCTCCTAGCCGTGAAAAAACCCCTTTCCTCTCTCCTGCCAATTCCCAAGATCCCGATATTTTCCTTCCCTCCCAGGCTGAATCGGAAAGTCCCCTGAGCTACTCTCTCAACATATCCAACCGTTCCTCCTTATCCAGCTCACTGTCCTCCTCCTCCTCCTCCTTATCTTCATCCTTTTTCTCCTCCAATCCTTCCTTTTCTCTGTTTCTCCCTCTCCCTCTCCCCTCCCCTCCCCCCCCCCTCGCAACCCGCCCCATCATCTGAAACCACCACCGCCGTCACCGTTCCCACCCGCCGCCACTCCCCATCTCACTCCTCGTCATCCCAACCCACCCACCCGCACTCGCACTTCGACGCCACTACTGAAACGCGTCTACCATCTTTGAAGGCCACCATAAAACCCATGCTCATTCACTGCCCCTAATCTTCCAAGTCTTGCAGAACGTGCTTTCGGAAGAAGAAACCTAGCAGTTATGGTTTGTCTTAGAACGGTGGTGTCAAGGGGAAGGATATGAAAGAAGCGAGGGGATGAGGATGATCGGGTTGGGGTTGTAGGGATGTACTGTAGCTAAGGACTTTAAAGGGCTGTGAAGGACGAGGAGAAAGAATGAGGGGGATGATGGGTTGAGAAAGTTGCTGAATGTCCTTGTCTACTCGTGTCCCGTTTGCTAAACGTAAACCAATAGTGTTGTTTATTTCAGTGAACGAGAGCTTACACCTATCCTAACTCGCTGACCCGATCACAGACTTTTTGTAGAAGGATTGGATTTACACTATATGGACACCCCCGAGCCTCGACATTCCCACTCGCCCACCGCCATCATCCCTCTTATCCCTCACCACAAACCCCCACCACCCCACCCAACAGCCAATACTACTTCACCACCCACCAGCCCTCTGCCCTTTCCACCCTCGTACCAACCCTCTCAGCCCCAGCCCCTTTCTCTAACCGTCTGTACTCGAATCTCTAGGATCTCCCATTCCATCCCTCCTTCACTGACTTCTGAAATATGCTACACACACCTGAATAGGATTGTTCCAAACAACTGTATTCACATTTTTGATTGATTCGTTGGCTAATACTTGCCGAGGCTACTCGACTTCCTCAGCCGTGCTGTAGATCTCCCAAAACCTACTCGGGTTTGTGCTGGAGGATTGGAGTAGGGGATTTTTTGCTGGAAGTAAGGATGTGGGGTGGAAGGGGGTGGAGTGCTGGTGTGATGGGGGGCCTGGGGCGAGGGAGTGAGAGTTGCGAGGGTGTAGAAATGGTAGTTTGAGATGTTAGATGTCTTTTGTTCAGTCAACAAAAAACCGAACCTCGTGTCTGAAGCCTGGGCCAGTCCAACACCGGAAACCCCAGTCCTGTAAATGTGCTATGTTTTCTATTACCACCCTTGCGTCTGTCTTCTTCCCTTTCTGAACGGAGGGTTGTGTGACACTTATGTAAGACATCACTATCGTTACAAAAAGCAAAAGATGATATGTATGCGTGATTCTGGCAATGAAGAGTTGTGGCTTTAGGAGTCGCAGACGCGTGTTGTCGAGGAGCCGTGGTCGTTTTTGATATGTTTCTAGAAGCTGGTCTAGAGTGAGGGAGGTGGAGGGTAAGGTTTCTCGAAAAGAGGAGGTCGAAGTTGTGGAAGTGATTGGGATGTGGATAGACAAGAAATAGGCAATGCGATTTCGCAACTACAAGAACGCAAAACATACTGTATGTACCACCATAAAAGCGATACATCTAAATCTCCATGCCGCTCATATTGCACGCTCGAAAATTTACCCAACTACCTCTTGTTCTTTCTGATGTTTTGGCCTCCAGATCTCAACGGCTTTAGCGCGCACGGTATGTTTATAATCGTGAATGGTTTTTGATGACAAGCCTAAGAGGACTATGGGGAGAAGGAAACTGGATTGAAGATGTGAAGGTGTAAAATGATATAGAGAGGCGGATGGCGGGTAGGAGTACTGGAGTCATAGGGGTGAAAGTGTAAGATCAATGCGGTTTGGAAATATGTGGTGTGGATAAAGAGAGGACACGCAAACTGGAGACATAAAAACAATGTTAGTAAAGCTCTATGCCCATTGTGAAAGGGATGCTCGATCGGTCGACATCAGGGCATAGCGAAGCAGTAATTGAGTGTGTTTTTGAGGGTAGGAGACGAATCTCCATATGACTAAATATCTACTCCATAACTCAATCAAACCCCGACTCATTGCCAAGAGCTATCAGAAAATTTTCCATCGGATCTACCTCGTCGAGATATGGGGGCATATAGAGGTACGACAAGATTAGCTCTAGAGCATGTGCCGGAAGATCTCGTAGCGTGAGGAACATGGTGCCTGAGCTTGTGTGAGCTAGGGATCAACAGCTTGAGTGAGAGATTGAGAGGGAGAGTTTTACCGTCGGGTTTACTTCTGGGAGTGCGGCCTGTCTCGGTAGGGTATGGGGTGGCGTTGGAATGATCCAGTTGCTCGCTGCTGCTGGGGTTGGGGTTGGGGCCAGGGGCTGGAACGTTGGAGATTTCAGTTCCCGCTACGGGAAGCTGGCGGTTCTGTTGGTCGGAGTTGGCTGGGGCTGTCTCTGCGGCTTGCGGTCCTTCTGTGGGGCCTGACGGGTCAGGTCTGGTCTTGGTAATAGGGGGTTCAGATTCGTATGTAGACGTACCTTGAGAGGTAGATGTCTCGGCTTTGGGTCGAGGCCCAGTTTGGGAAGTAGGAGACACCATGTTGTTGTTCATGGTGATATTCGTGGTCGGTGGGCTTTGGAATACAGCGATCGGGATTGAAGCTGAAGGTGACAGTCGTAGTTGACGCTTTATTCGTACGTCTTGAGGCGTTGGGTCTTGTATATGACCAGGACGAGTAAATTTCGTGTTGAGTGGGCCCGGACATAAGATGATCCAGTGGTAGGCGACGTGGTGGCCTGTAATTTCTGTTGATAGAGATTGACTGAAGTTTCGCCTGTTGGTCGCAACCTGATACAGTGACGCTTTGGCCTTTACAGCAAGATTCTACACCTACAACCAAAGTCAGCACCGCGACCGACAAAGCTGATCACTTGGAGTCAAATATTTATCGCAGGCCACTTTTGCTCTATGCATGATGGATCAACCATGTACTAGTCTTGTCCTTGCAAGCCTGTTCAACCCATTCCCCAAGACTATCGGTCATTCTCAAAATGGCCACGGTCCTGAGCCTGGTAAAGATCCTTGCGTTGATTTTCCTAGACTGCATGACAAGCTGACATGCAGTAGCTTCCAAAACCGGCTTCAAACATCTGAGCAACGAGCTGCTCCTGCAGACATTCTCCGTTCTTGACCCGAACGATATCAAGTCTGTTCGTTTGGTCTGCCGTAGCTTCGAAGTGTGTAGCTCCCCTTTCCTCATAAAAAGGGCCTCCCTCGGCCCGAGGGCCAACACTATGAGAGCATTCATTGGAATCGCCCTCCATCCAGTCTTCAGCAAGTCAGTGGAAGAACTTATCATCGATGTCCTGGTCTACGATGCGTCGGACTTCTCCAGGACTGGGGAAGGTAGAGCGCATATTAGTGATAATGCCGCGATCTTAGGTTGGCGAACGAACCGACGCGTGCAAGCTCTTTCTAAGGCTCGAGCCGCAAATTTAAGACTCAAGGGTTATAGACCCTCGGCTGATATAGTATACTGCGATGCGGATGTAGCAATAGACTTGTTGCCCAATATTAGCAGCATCCGAATGTCGTATGACTTGGGTCGGGAATGCTACCGCCGAGGACCATTGTCATGGGGTACTTCTTGTGCAGGGAAGCGGTCTCAGGAAAAGACATCCAAGCTTCTTACCATGTCTTCAGCAACAGCCAACGCAGATAAATCGAACCAGATGTTCTACCATGAACGTGAGCTGTTGAACCTTACAGCACAACGTTTTTATTCGCCATCTTCGTACACATTGTCTGACACATCTTTCAACAATCTATCCGATTCAATTATGCAAAACATCGAAGGATCATGCCACAAGCTCACTAGTTTTGAACTAGAATTCAGCATTATGGTTATCTCACCTAGATTACCAATGGCTATCCTTTTGAAGAATCTCTTGTCATGCGCTAAGAATCTTGAAACCATCAAGATGAATTTTCCGTGGTATTCAGATACACAGACATGCAAGAGAGGCTGGAAGAAAGGTGTCTGGAAAGTATTTGCGAGAAACCACTGGCCTCGTCTCCAGGTCCTTCACCTGGGGACTTTATTCGTCAAGGAAGACCCTTTTACGGAGTTTCTAGTTAGCCACAAAGCGCTGAAGGAGCTTGTACTCTGGTCCACTGAAATCAGAGGCGGTACCTGGTTCAACGTAGGGAAAGAACTGCGGAAGAATTTGCAACTCAAAGGAGTGCGATTGATCCGAATATCAGAAGGCTCGGAACGTCAAATAGCCAAGTGGGCCATGGATAGTGATATGATAATTGGCCTGGAGCAATTCATCCTGAGCGGAAGACCAAATTCCCTGGGAGCTTTGAAAGACTGGGTATCCACGAAGCTTGAAAAACCACTTGGTGAGCAGTGAACCTTGCATTATGGGAAGAGCCCAAGTAGGACGTACTTCTGGTCAACGAACTTTCGAGCGCGTGGTGAATCAGAGACATTCCCGTCAAAGGACATTGGCGGGAAACATGTCAAAGGACATCGGCGGGAAACATGGATGTTTATAGCGAGCATTTGCAACTAAAATATTAGCTGATAGTCTCCGCTAGTCACGATGACACCATAGCAAGGATATTTCCTGGTTAGTATTTACATCCACTCTTCAAGCCTTGCATCAATTTCGAGCATTGCAGCCATTTCTCGATGGTAAAAGCCTTGCGATAGCTGAATGTGAGCACAAATATAAAGATCACAAGGCCACTCCAACGAAGATACGTTTCTTAGTTCTTGCCGGAAGGAATATGTGACATCAGCAGCAGCAGTGATTATCACTGTTGCAGATATGCAAATGCACCGGTTGAATAAATCTTCAACGAGGAGTATGCTAAGCTGATGCGATTATTGCCCTAGATGCGTTGCGTTGCGTTGCTCACAAGATCAGACAGAAACCTGGACCGACCGACGCCGGCTCAATGGGGTGAGTGCAACAAGGCAAGAAGGATGTCAGGCCACGGGACCAAAGCGTTGTAGTTGGGAATCGTTTTTTTCCGCTCTGCCGAAACAGTCGCCACGACCCAAAAATTCCCATTCTGGTACTAAGGTAACTTTCCAAGCCCATGGTACGGTAGAGGCTTTCATGGGCAGTACAGGACCACCAAAGAAGGCCCGGTCCAGGGTACGATATCCGTTGCCTAAGGGTATTGAGATCATACCTCTTCCACGTTCTCTGTGATAGAATAGCCGCTTCATCTATCGGTTCTACCTAGTGAGCTCACAGTCTGGCACGGAATTAGGCATTGTGTAACCTGGCAAGGTGTAGAAGGCTGTCGCAGACGAGCGAGGGGGGGATTTAATAGAACGTAGAAGCCCGAAACTACTTCTGAACGTGAAGGTTCATGAAGTTGTTCAAAATATAGCTATGGTATTTAAGACTATTGATGAGATGCGTCGTGGCATTAATAATATTAGGTGTAGGACTACCCAGAGTTCGACTAGCAAGGATGTCCCTCACCAATGCGACCTTGCTCTCGACATCAACACATCTCGAAATCATTTTACATGTACATTTCATGCTGTGGCTAACCGTCAAAAACTCGAAATCAACAGATAACCGAGTACCTCTTACCAGATAATGACTCAGACTAAAACAGCGCTACTTGTACTTAAAGCTGTGTTATTACCATTTATGAGAAAACAAAGTGCTCTTTCATCCCGAATTCTTCCCGAGACAAGTCACATTCGATATCATGCTGGGATCGTGTGTCCCAAATCCGATACAATGCTTTCCAGCGGAAGGGAAAGCTGCCTCGAGACGCTTATCAAGAGAATTGACGATTTTACGCTGATTGGAGTAACTAAGAACGTCGCGCTTGGCAGCACAGATATAAATCTCTCGTCGTCGGCCAGGGCACGCGTGGATAGTTTGGAACAGCTGTGAGTCTCTTTACTTTGGCATCGCGCTTGATATGGTAATCGTATACGCTGTGTATCACGGTCTGGCTTATTTATGACTTCAATGGCGATATTGCTTAAAAAGCAATTTGTCCGTATCAGGGCTACGACCGGCGGGGCGAGAAACCCTACGAAGAACACAAAGAAAACAAAGAAGCTGCTACAGTTGTATTTCCGTCAATGTGGCTAGTATTGCGTTGAGACGATATCTCAACGGAAGCAATAGGGGAGGATTGAGCAGAAAGGGTTTTCTAACATCCTGATCAGGTATCGCTTACGATTTTGTAAGCCCTGTGAGGAGAAGAAGAAGGCCAATATATAAAGGTCTAATTTCTGAAACTTCGCACACGAAGCCGTGCTGCCCCGATAGACTTGAGGACCTCATTCGAATAGTTCACATACTGTATAAACGACATACGATCGGATTCACGAAAGAAATCTCGGTTGACCGCCTGAAATTCCCGAAACCTCCTCACTAAGCTGCTATTAGATGAAAAATAATTGTTCTAGAACACACTTTCAATTAACACAGAATTCCTCAAGGCTCTTGCAAATCCGCCAACGACTTAGTAAAAGGGACTGAGGCTCCCTAGGCTGGTGCAGAAGGCTGAATTCACCACAATATACTCACTGTCTGTTATTCTGGTTCGATCCTTCACTCCTGAGATCTTGGTATCTGAAAAGGTGCCGACAACTGACTGAAGCAACTGAATCACGCATGCAATGAATGTTACCAGAAGTTGCAGCTATCTTCTGCCCAAACCGACATGTGCTAGCGTCAATGACTGATTGCTAAGATGTTTGAAGAGATTGCGTTCAGGCATGAGGTATATTTTGCTACGACTGAGCATATCGATGAGAAAAGAGAGCGCAACGTGGCAAAAATAAATCATAAAGAGTTCAAATCCCTCACGTAAGTCTAAATAGCCCGTGAGATGTACTTTAGAGCTTTCGAGCCAAAGTGAAAGGAACTATATGGCAGAAATGGCTTCGCTATGTAGTAATACGAAGCTTTAGACATCTGGTATTTGAGGTCCCTGCATAGCGAAACTGAATGCTTCCGAAGTCGATGATCGATCTGATAAATTTATTTCAATACAAGTGTCAACTTGGCTCGACTTCCAAGACCCTTGCATAATGAGACGAATTGCTAAGACCGTTGCAGCAAATGTATTGTGACAGCTTGACACTGTACTGAAGTAGCATTGCCTTCTATTGTCGAAGAAGCGTGCGATATTCGGTTTCATTAGTCGGGATTGGAGATTGCATCTACGTGAGCATATAGATAACAAACCTCATCAGCTCTATCATCTTTTCTGCATACTCAATCAAGTAATGCTGTTACGACATTGTTTCTCAACTCATGAAATCTTCCTCGTTCGATGAAAACTATCTTCTCGATAATAAGGACTCTGCCTCTGAAGATGAAGTTTTGGAGAGATACGCTATTCTGTTGGTGGAAAGCGGTCGCACAATCTGTTATTGAGGGGCTCGGGACGCCCGTAGTTGTGCTTCTTATTGTTTCGAAGCCCGAAGCTCGACTCCGCATGATACAATCGTTGAAATGTCACGCCCCCCAAACCTGAAGATCGACAGTCTCCATGAATAAAGAGCCAGAATCAAGCATCAAGCATTCAGCATCAAGCCGAGCTCGAGGTCAACGATCTACTCTCAAAAATTATTCAATATAAGCCATCACACTGTGCGCGCCACGGGTCAATTTGAGAGAAGAGTTAGCAAATACGAAGGTCAGAGACTGTTACATCATAAGGCTGAGCATGATCATTTCAACAAATAGTCAACATGAGACTGTGATAAGTAAAGCGCCTTTATCTTACTATGGCACATGAAAATCGCGAATATGACGAATGAGGTGTTGCGTGATTGTCGCAAGAAGCTGAATTCTGATTATACTTGAGATAGTTGATGGTATGCAATTCTGTAAATATAGCTAGAATAGAGAGATCGTAGAGAGCAGACTCAAAAAATGAGCTTCACATTTATCGAATCGACCTTGAAGTTCCCAAGGTATTCTCATAACCCTCTGCAGCCCAAAGTCATGACTGGTTAACGCACAAAGAGTAGTCACTTCTTAAGGTTCGCAGCACGGACAGATGCCAACCTAAGGCCCTTCGCAGAATGTTCCAGCCCGCCTAAACTACCAGTCGTATCATTACTTAACTTGACCTAGAACTTGAGACATCTGCAATCAAGTACTGCTCTCTTCGACCTGGCTAAAGATCTTACATCGCTCATGATTGACGTCAGCAACCCAACGACATCGCTCACATGATATTCGTGGGGTGCGGTAAGGGATATCAGACCAATCATGATGTAGTTCGCAGAATTTTATCATTCAATATTTCTTCAATCCCCTGGATGTATTTCGATCACTTTCGCGAAGTTGACGTAGCTGCCTTTACCGCGGGATGATCAGTCTGTGAGATGTCTGTTCTCTCAGTCCGAGTTCAGCTTTTGTGAAATCATCTTCATGTTCGCACCGGCAGACGAGCAAACAGCAAAGACTTATTTGGGTTCTGATCGATGAATTTGCCGAACACTTTCATTTCTTGAAGGAATCTCGACAATGGTCTTCGTTTGAACGGATGAGGGTGGTAGCTAGACATCTTCCTCTTTCTGCTTCTGGTAATCCGGCCAATTTATGTTGAGGGTCAAGGTTAATCAAAGCTAGCAGGGCCCCTTTGACTTAGATGTCGTATCATGTACCCACATGACAGTCAGAATCGACTAATCAAGTATTTCGGGTTTAACCGCAAGACAGACATTATTAGAAGATGTCCTCACTGCTTTCGCTGTGCCCAGGCTTTCATCCCCAGCAAAAAACTTTTCGGCAGCTTCTTATCCGTCGCATCGTCGGCGAATTTTACTTCCTCAGTATTCCACTCCAACCACTCCTTCGCGCTCGCCCCAACCTTCGCCTTCAAAAGACCCACGCCTATATCCAAGACATCTCTAGTCCTGTTATCGAGCCGATAAAGTACCTTCGCGCCGCACTTGGCACAAAATTCGCGAGGAACGTCCGAGTTGCAGACGTGCCGTGGGACATAGGCCCGGCTTGCGATCTCGAGTCCCGTTACCAGGCGGCAGGACGTGCAGGCGTCAAGCACAGCTACATATTTGTTGCCGGAGCTTCCTAGCCACCAATTGCCCCGCTTCTCGTTGCCGGGTGGTTGCGCTGAAGGATGAGTAATGTAGAATTGGTTCCCACCGCAGGGACAGCTACCATAAAGCCCGGATTCCTGACTCTCCGCTACCAGAGCGATTGGCCAGCATTTCCACGCCCGTGAGCCGAAACGTATTCTCGCTGATGGCAGCCGAGCCTTTCCCCCTTGAAAACATCATGTTCTTTGCCCGCTGGCAGCTTCGGCAACAACATGCTAAGCCCTCCATCCTTTGTTTCTTCAACCCACAACCGCTCCCTTTGTTAAAAGCCCCTAGTCCTCTCAGGCACGCCCGTTGTGAACGTTCCTTCTGTCTCTTTATACAAGGGCAACATGAGCACCACAAGCGGGGCAGAAGTGGCGTATCAGGTCGTTTCATGACGCGTAAGAGGTCAGGTGAGATAATTCGGGGTTGTTGGGTGCGGGGATATGAGCGTATGTGGCAGCGAGCTCGCTGAATAGGTCGAGAGGTTGAGAGAAGGGTGTAAGTGTACGAGGTGCGTCCGCAATGGCAAAGGACTTGGAGAATTAGAAAGGTTTCGTAGTTCATGATAATACTGTACCTAGGGTACCACTATCCGTACACCCTCTAGCCTACATGTACACCCTCCTCGAGGAACCTGAGATTTCCATTGCGCATCACTCAGTTACACACCAAGTTTGGTAGACAGTTCTTTCTCATTGATAACTTTTTCCATAAATACTGTCTCGGGACAGCTATTCTATGGAGAATTGGGAGCCGTTTGCCTAGCTAGCAAGCGATTCCAGCCTTTTTGACCGGATGGCTGGAACCAGTTCTCTAAAATTACCTTCAGCAATGACAACTTCTAACCATCTATAAATTGACTTCATTCACTTTTGTTTCTTACTGTAGCTTGTAGAATAACGAGAGAATATGTCAGCTCAGCTTTACATTCGGCCTGGGGTGAGCTGCGCAGGCCTCGAAAAGTGGGATCTGAATTTAATCACAGTCTTGTACAAGAGGTTCTTCAGCTTCCTTCATCGTTGCAGCCTTGGAGAGTCAGTGGCGCCGGTCTTCAATGAATGTTCTATGTTGCTGTCGTGACGGTAACAGTCAGCCCTTTAGCTTCGGCCGACTCACTCCGAGTGCTTGATTCACCCCTTGCATCATGAGTCAGCTTCTTCAGCCTCGTTCGCGTTCACACCGATTGCTTTCTTTCTAGCTGTCTCGCCGTCTCGGTAGCATCGACGTTGGTTGCACTCAGTTGTCTTGCGCTTTGTCTTAACCGTATTTGAGAAAACCCGTTCCTCTCAACGCCATTGTTCAATCCGTCAACCGTCCAGTGTGCGCATCATGTCATCTCGTCCACACTTCCCCCCGGAGATCTGGGGCCTCACTCTGCACAATCTCCGTGAGCGTAAGGGCCAGGACGACCTACAATACCTCTGGACAGAGGTAAGACATGTCTCTAAGCAATTCCGGGAAGAGATCGAAGAGATTTTTCGTATCGAACATCTGCCTAAGACTTGGTTGCATTTTGATACTCGTGAGTTGATTCGCTTTCTGTTTCGGCTGTACCCATGATTTGACAATACCGTACTTTTACTGCATGCCTCCCAAACAAATTGCAACGGTGGCAAGCTTCCTCGCCTGATTTCGTTTCCCAGCTCCCTGCATTATAAGACCGCGGCGGTAGTGCAGTTAGTCTGAGGGGAAGAAGATCTATGCCTTGATAATCACGACTAATATGCCAAATCCATCGCATAGAACTCAGCTACTCCAACTACTCCAACGTTGGACGCCAAGTCTACGACTTCCGGTTGAAATGTAGTTTCGATGGTTTCATGCCAAAGTACCCAGGGAGAGCAGTCATGTCTCTGCGTCAGGAACATGGTGATGCGAATTGGCGGCGTGCACTCTTCCAGCATCTTCGCGACAATGCAGGGCTCGGAAGAATGGGTGAAGCAGACAAATCGAAGCCGGGAGGTCGACTGCGACTCTTCGAACACTCCTCCGGTTTATTTGTGGTTCAGATAAGGCGCGGGCTGAATGATTGTGTGGTGCCGGGCCTGAGCATCGACCAGCAAAAGGGCGAGCTCTCATTTGAATGGAGAGATCTCTTCGCTCGGTTTTTCGAAGAGAAGAAGATGGCCGAGTGTGTTTTGAAGGACGCACAGGTAGGCCTCGAAGGTCCGTCGCGACAAACTGAACACGGAGCTGACACAATTCAGGCCGGCGAGATCAAGCATCTCTCGCTATCGAGTGAACAGCCTGATCGAACTCCTTACCCCGTTGTTAGTGGAGGGTTTTCACACATCAAGCCCAGCCTTAGAGCTATTGCGCAAAGCGACATCGAAACGCGTTGTCGTTATAGATGGGAACAGGAACAAGAAAGGTCTGGACTTCGCCATCTTCGAAACCCTGTCCAGACTTGGAAGGACATTGTGGGCTCTCGTGAGAGCGACACGAGAATGTCCATCAGCAGATGTCGAGTCCGGCGCAATGCGGATGAAGAGGCCAATGTTGAAGACGAAGGGGCTATAAACGAGGCAAGGATTGACTGGGAGCTGGAAAGTAATCAAGTGGCGGAGGCAGCAAGAAGGGCTGAGTGGGACAAGAGGACTGAAGTACACACAAAGTACACTCTCTCGTGGTTATCATCTAGCTGACATGTTCGCCAGGCATGCGATATCTGCCGTGAAACAAACATGGAGTGCAAGAGAAAGGCGCAAGGCCAGACGCCTTGCGACCTCTGCATTGCCAATAACCAGCAATGCGAATTCACACTCGCCTTCATCAACGGAGCCTCAAACCGAAATTATGCGCAGCAAGATTATCAGATGCAGCTGATGCTCCTCGAGCAGCAGAGAAAGAAACGTCTGCTGATGGCTCAAAACCCATAAAACCCTTATTACCAGGGTCCCTCGTCTTCATTTGCTAGTTCTCCCTCGTTTTCCGCGCCGGCTTCACAGACAATGATAGGGCAGCAGCAGGTGATGTCGAATACGACAGTTCAGCAAGCGAACCAACTTTGAATAAACAACGGCATTCACTCCGGCAATGATTTCGACTCACAGTTCATGTCGTTTTCACAAAAAAATCCATCAGTGCAGCAGAAGTCTATACAGATCTATGCTCAAAACCTTGCAAAGAACCAGCATGATAGTATGCGAAATGCTGGAGGTATCTCAGATCGGCAGCCATCAGCGGAACACGGGTGCCCGTAGTGAATTCGCCAAACTTTCCAGAATGATAGTGATGTTCAAAGTGACCTAGAAAGAGAGACCTGGTTGATCTGGTGGCTTTGCTAGCCACATGATCGTCGGAAGGGCCGAATAAGACTGGCAACTGTGTCGAAGACCTGCTTTTTCGGATTGAGAAGCGAGTTACACATTTCGATAGACGTTTGCTGAAGAGATGATGACAATTAACGAGACAGATGAATGAACATCAGAATGCAAAGATAAAATCATCAATGTGAAAGACAAAAAGATATCGGCAAAACATGTCTGGGTTGACTTGTGCGTTCTTTCATTTCTTTCGAGTTACAGTCGATGATGAGAGAATATAACAATGAATAGACCTATTAGCAGCATCACACGTGTTTCTAGTTCACCCTTGTCCCCTAATATCATTGGCCACATTCCAAAGTCTTTCAAGCTTTCCCCTCTCTCAACAAGATTCTCCGACATAAGCACGTCTGCTCTTGCCATGAGCAGTATCATGCAGTCTTTCATATCATTGCGAAGTATTCTTCCTGCAGCCTAGTCAGCCTTAATACTTCATATGGAAGCACAATGAGAACACTACAAAAATTCAGCGCTTGCTTTCAATTCGAGAACCTCCCTCAGACCAGATTAGCACACCTTCCAGCCAATCTTCGTCGCTTCCCTTATTATCATCGCGCTGTTCACGATTATGCAGCATAGTCAGTCCTTCTTCTCAAACCTAGTAAGTAGTAGATGAAGACTTGTAAGAAAAAGAAGTTTGAAGTCATTATTCTACCCAAGGGCAGAACAGCTGCATCATGTCTTCTTGATCTCTCAGCATCACTTTTTCAACCTCAGAAAATCACTCATCATCACTCATTCTTCAAAGTCTTACTTTATAATTGTTTATTTTTTTACAGTTTAATTATGTTCAAGTTTTTTATACATCGACATTTCGAGAAGATTGATCATGTTGCTGAAACAGCTTTCAGCAACATTGTGAACTGATTTCTGACTCGAGACTACAAGTAGTCTCAAGTCACATTAGCATCTTTGAGCGAATCTTGCTTGAATTGAACTCTTGAAATCTTGCTTTGACGAAATTTGACAGTCGATTCACTCTACTTAGTCATCATTCTACTCATCATTCTACCTACTCGTCTATCTACTCATCATTCTACCTACTCGTCATTCTACAAGTTTAGCTATCAACTCAGCTATCTACTCGTTCATCTACAGTCTACTCATTCGTCTACTCGCTTCAAAATATGTCTCATAACATGCTTCATGCAACGTGTTCAAACACGCATCATTCGCTTCATGATCTACTTTATAGTATGCTTCATACATGCTTTATAGCATATGCTAACTAGCTCAATAGAAAGCACGATATTCATTATATGTAGACTCTGAAGAATCGAAACACAAGAGTAGAAGTGATCAGTATGAGTTCAACTCTCTGTTTCAACACTTGTCTTGAAAGTCGTGCATCTTCTTTCTATCTGAAATAAGTTCAGATAAAAACACAAAAATAACTACTCATTGAATTAGAATCTTCAACAAAATGCTACACACAGAAAGCGCGTTCTTGATGATAAACAGTCGTCGTGACACAAGAATATCAACGAGCGAGTTGAAAATAAACATCAGCATTGCAAGCATAAGATCAATGATGATGAGATATTGAAAGTGTCAGTTGTAGAAGTCATTTCTGTTTAATATGATCAATTTGATCTTCAGAACTGTATTGATGTAATAGCTTGAACTTGCATCAAGTTCAGTCAATTAACAAAATTGAATGATGTTAGCATGTTATCATTCTGATATATTAAGTATTGACTTGAATGTCTGTACTATTTGAAGATTGTGACAAAGACTGAATACACTCGCTGTCTGCAAAAGATCTTAGTTATGAAAGTTTTTATATAGTAAGTGAGTGTGCTAATTATGTGAAATATAAAGAAGATGTCTTGAGAGAAAGAGAAGAGACGTTGAAAAGAATGATGCTGCAAGATTTTGCGAGCATCTGCTTGCAAATTTACGATCATGACTTTTCTTTTATGAGTATATGTCGCGTAAGAGACAGCTGAAAGTTTATGAGAAAGCGCACTAAAATGAAAGTATATTTGTCTGCATGAAAGTTTTTCTTGAACTGTGCATGATTTTAGACGAAAACTAGATTAAGTTGATACAAATACATACATGATGATAAATTTAGTATGTTGCACTTTTGCTTCTGCGTCGCTATCTAAGATAGTGTTAGAAGTCAGCATAGAGTGAGTCATATGAGTGTAATGTAACAAGTATATAAATGCTAAGAAAGAAAAGTATCTAGAAGAAAAGAATCGACTATTTATATGATTCAGAAGAACATAAGCTAACTCTGAATAGAATTGACTTCAAAACAAATCTATGTTCTAGTGACGAGTGATCAACGATAGTTTTCAGAATAATCATCAACATAGTCATCAACATAGTCATCAACATAGTTATCAACATAGCTATCAACGAAAATGCGTAGCTAGAATCATAACAGATAGCTTGCTTAAATCTTACATTCTTATACTATATCATAGAGTTTCAGCAAGACATGTGTATTTCATTGTTTTATATACAGTCATTGCAAATTGATTAATGACTAAATAAAGCTTTGCAAGCAGAGAAGCAATGTGAACAGTACAATGAAACTTGATTCTGCTTTATTTTATCATCATCATGAAGAAAAGCAGTACTTGTAAAAGCAAAATCAGCATTGAAGAGAGAAACATTCATGCAATTAACAATATAGTTTTGATGAGAGATGAGTATAAAACAATGAACACAGAAAAGCACGCTTTTTAAAGAAAGATTCAGAAGCAGAGATCTTTTGAGAGTATTGTAACATTGATTATTGACTTGACAAGATCTTCTTCACGCTAAACATTAAAGAACTGTGATAGCACTCAAGTGTTACAAGTGTATTAAGATTGATAAAACTAAACAAGACTGAAGCTTTAATCAATTTGCAATGCATGCTAGCGAGTATTCTGTGTAATGATTAGAGCTAGTCAATGATCTGATCGAGATCTGACTCAGATTTAATTCAAATATGACTCAACATTTGTTTTCTTTCTCAACACTCTTTTCTTTCATCAACATCTTGTTCATCTACATCATTTTCTTTTCATGTCATAAACACATTTCTTTTAAGTTTAGCACAGTTTTTGAATATTACATAAATACAAGCTTTTGTATCAATCTTCTTCTGTATTCTTAATATTCAATTATAGCTATTTCTAAAGATCAAGCACTATCAATTCTGATCTTCATTGATTGTATCATTTAGACACGATTCTGACATTATATTAAGAATTCATTAATCACATGATACTGATCTCATTATTCATTCAACATACTTATTTAAACAGAACAAGTCTAAAGAAATTTGTTTATCTGATGATCAATGATAATTGAAAGATAAAATAACACTAGAGAGTTGAATAGAATCAACGACAAGACTGTTTGAATTGCTAAACTACTTATTGCTCATTAAGTATGTAAAGCTCACTCAATTATGAGAATCATGATAAAGAATCTTTCTGAATTGCTTAAGAATCAAATCAATTGATAGATTCAATGATAAAGAATCTTCGTTGTTTGTTAGAAAATCAATCAAATCAATCAATAAACAAATCTCATTTTCTTTATTAAAGATTAAACATCATTTCATACATCTTTCTTTTTCAATCATTAAGCATCATCATTCATTTGATTTTCTTTCAAACAAATCTCATCATGTTTAATCATTCATTTACTGAAGAGCATTCTGAAAAATTTTGAAATCATTTCTTTCAAATCTCTGATGCTGATTCATCAAAATCATCAAGTGCTGCATCATTTCTTCATAAAGATGATGAATTATTCGCTGAAACAATAATACTTCTCATATTTTATGAAATCTGAAAGACTTAAAGTCTAGTTCTTGATAAAGAAACAGATCAACTCTACAAGTTAAATAAATAACAAGAAGATGAAATCAAAAAGTTGAAAATTAAACTTCAAGCTAAAGAAAACACTTCTTCTGATTTCATTTACTCTGAGCGTTCTAGATCTCAAAAAATATCTGATTCTTCACTGTTTACTGATGAAAAGAACTCTACTTGAAAGAATTGATATGAAAAAATTCAGAATAAACTAGAGATCAACGTCAATCTCTTTTTTAATGAATGATTCAAATTGAGCTATGTACATTCTAGATTATTCAATGATGCAGCAAAGATCACTCAAGCTAAATGCAAATGTGATTGTGTCAATCTTTATAAAATCATCGAAGATCTTTTGAAAAAGTTAGCTCAGTTGTTTGATGACTTGAATAAGAAAGTCAACTTTTGTAGAAAATACTACAACTTGATTCAAGAATCAAAGAAATTCAGCGAGTTTTATACTCAGTTTCAACGACTATCTTTCTATCTAAACTATCACGAAAAGCAACTGATTATTGATCTGAAAGATAAAATACAGTCTTGTTTGAGATTCATTTGAGTAGATCAACTAGTTCAATCTGATTCTCTAAAAGAAATTCATTTCTATCTGATTTATTTAAATAATGATCAGCAAGTCATTCAAGAGATCAAGAATAAAATCAAATGCATTAATGATCTTTTAAAGACTATCTTTCATAAATTGACTATTGTCACTTAGTTAGTTGATTATTCAAAGTCTGATCAGTCAAAGTCACATGATGCGATTTTAACTAACGTCAAGAAAGCAGATGTTTTAGTCGAAATCTGTTTTATATATCATAAATCAAATCATAGCTTTAAAGAATGCTTGAATTGATCTACTAAAATTAATGCAGTGAACAAAGAATATGATTGCTTCAATTTTAATTTTGATTTTGATTTCAATTCAAAAAACTAGTCATCTTTTCAAAAGTCATCAAAGAAATAGAAATTATATTTTTATGCAAACTAAATGAAATTTTATTGAAAGAGAATTACTTTGAAAAGTTGTTTTTAATTGATGTTCATCTCATCTTTCAAAAATGATCTTTCAGTCTTCATTTTCTAATAGACAGTGATTCAGTCATTTATACAATCATACATTTCAATCTAGTCAATAAAGTATGCAAGAAACTGAAAATTCAATTTATATCACTGACAAAAGAAAAGCTAATAAAAGATTATAATGAGAAGATATTTAAAAAGACAATCACTCATAAAATTCTATTTAATCTCATCATTGAAAGTCATAAGAAATTGACTGTATCAATGTTGATAGTTGATATCAATCATCATGAAGTTATATTGAGTAAACTTTGAATGAATAAAAACGAAATATTACTGAATATGTGAAACAACATCATTGTTTTTTGAATCAATTGAATACTTCTATTTCGATTTTTTCAATTTTGCTCAATTCAAAGCACTCAAATTGATCATGATCAACTTTGTTCTTTATAATCACTCAGACTAAAATCTCTATAATGCTCAAATGACTTGTTTCAATCACTGCTCAGAAAGAGTCATTCTTGATTCAAAGCATAAACATCGCTTCATTTAAAACATTGTTGAATCATTCAAAGAAGAACAAAATTAAAGTCTTTGCTCTATTCATGATGAACATCAATAGAAAAATCACGTACAATACTCAATGCAATTTGAATGCTTTAAACATCTCTTTAATCAATGAAATAACTCAAAATTTAAAAGATATTAAAGCGAAGCTGCTTTCAAAATATCACAAGTTTTTAAATGTTTTTGATTGAACTCAATTAAATAAACTACTCTCTCATCACTTCTATGATCATAAAATCGAGCTTACTAGTGATTCAACGCTCTCTTGCTGTTGAGCATATTAAATGTTTTCTGTCAAACTTCTGAAAGTAAAAAAGTATCTGAATGAGAATCTATCAAAGAGATTCATCACTTTCAGTCAGATTTTCTATTTCTCTTCAATTCTATTCGCTTTTAAAGCAAATGAAGATCTTTGATTCTGCATGAACTATTAAAAGTTAAATGTCATTTTCAAAAGAAATAAATATTCTCTATCATTGATAGACGAAATCATTGATAAAATAGTGAATTGCAAGCATCTGACTAGATTAAACATCATATCAGCATTCAACAAACTTTGAATGCATTTTAATAATGAGAATTACATCATTTTTATCACTGCTTTAAAAGCATATAAATACAAGATGTTATCATTCAAACTGACTAATGAATCAATCTAGCAATATATGAATGATGTTTTATGAAACTTTCTGAATGACTTTTGTCAAGTCTATTTAAATGACATTCTCATCTATAGCAAAATAAGAAAGAAACATAAAGATCACGTCAAACTAGTATTGAGTTAACTACATGAAGTTGAACTGCAAATAAATATTTGAAAGTATGAATTTGATGTAGAAGAGACTGTCTTTCTAGAAGTCATTGTATCAGAACTAAATCTTCATATGAATCTCAGCAAGATGATCATCATAGTCAGTTGAATTACTTTAATCAATCTTGTTAGAAATCAGCATAGAGCGAGTCAATATGAATGTCATTTAACTAGAAGATAAATGCTAAGAAAGAAAGATAGCTACAGAAAAGAAGCTAACTACATATATGTGTTTCTTAGTCGACGCTAGACTCAATAGAAACTAGTCAAGATGATGAAGTGAGAATAAATCTGACAAGACTAGAATCGTGATATTACTTCTCTTCTTTGACGATTCATGTTCGCATGAATGTATTTTCTGCTCGACTCGATTGATTGCTCAATCATGATTTCACAGACTCAAACTCATTAAATTCTGATTGACTGAATAGTTGAAAGCGCTTTTAGCGCGATTTGTTCAAATATTGAGTATGAAAATCATCAACTATCTTCTGAGCATTCATAAATTCGTCGTCATCAGTGTTGTATCAATTGAAATCATTGTCATAGTCATTTCATTTGACTCTATATTGAAGTCGTCTTCGATATTGACGAAAATTCAATATATCGTCGATTTTTCATTCATCTTCGTCGTTTATCACTATTGAATCTGAGAGTTCGTTCTTTTGATCAGATAAGAAATCGTTGACAACAGAGCAAAGCAGATCAGAATGAAATACATCATGAACATGCATAGACTCTGATAATTTCAGTTTATATGAAGAGTCGACAAAATCTAGATTGGTGAAAGAATCGAGCATTTTGTCATTTAGCTTCTTGAAAGATCTCGCTGTAACGATGTTTCTTTCATTCAAAAACATCTTTGATTTGATCTTGTAATTGATCTTCTTTCTATGCTTGTTAGCTTGATTCATCATTTGTTTTCGTGTTTTGATCAGAGCTTCATGAGCAAAGATCAATGTCTTGTTCATTTGTTCAGATATATTCTTGACTCAATCAATTTGTAAGCGTTCGCGAATGCTTTCATACTCGATGATGTCAGAGTTGAAGCTCATACAAGAATGAAAGCTCTTGTTCATAAAGAAGAGAGTCAAGAAGATGATTGAGAACAAAGCGTTATTGTTGACAAACTCGATCATGAATAGTTACTTAGATCAATCATCTTGCATATATGAACAGAAGAATCAAAGATATCTTTCGATGTTCTGATTGACTCATTCACTTTGATCATCGATCTGAGAGTGATAGACTGTAGAAAGTTGAAGATTAATGTTTAATCTTTTGCAAAGCGACTTTCATAGAATGAAGATAAATTGCAAATTTCAATCAGATACTATGAAGCTTAATAGATCATGAGTTCAATATACTCATTGAATCAGCATTTCAGCTGTCTTTTTGACAGTGATATCTTCATTCTCAATGATGCAAGAAATATAATGTCTTTCTTTTGACAATCTGCAGATGATCGTCAGAATAGCGTTGTACTCGCTTGAATCAAATAGATTGATAATGAAGTTCATTGCTATGTCTTGTCATTGATGTTCAGATATAGATAGAGATTGAAGCAAGTTATTTGATTTATCTCTAGATGTCTTTGAACGTTGACAGATATAGCAGTTTTGAATATATCGATTTATCGTTTTTTGCATGAATGATCAATAGTAGTTTCGCTTTATGATCTTCACAGTTCTAAGAATATCAGAATGATCAACTGACAGTTGATCATGTATCTCACGAATCAGATTCATTTGTAGAAGCTCGTTGAACGAGACTCATAACTGACTATCATGATACAAGATTTCATTCTGAATTCGACAATTCTTCAATTTGATATCTTCATATTGTGTCTCGTCTCTTGCTATTACTTCGCGAAGTAACGTACAATTCTTGTCGATTTCATTAGTCTCAAGAATCTGTTTATAGATTAATTCATTGATGTTCTTCTCTAGATCAGCGATTTTCATTCAATCTGACGTGAGAATTGTAGTTCGCTGATAGCGACATTGTTCATTCTCGAAACTTCTAGAAACTGAATTAACTCGACGAGTCAATGCATCGACTTTGATGTTTTATTTGTCTGAGCGATACATGATTTTGAAGTTGAAGTCAACGAGCTTTTGTACTCAGCGCATTTGACGTCTACTTAGCTCTTTATCTTTCATTAATGATGTCAAAGCTTGATGATCAGTGAACATCTTGATGAGTAGTTCAGTCAATTTCAGCTCAGATCATCAATGCTTGAAAACACAAATGATTGTTAGTAGTTTCTTGTCATAGATCTCGTAATTGCACTCAGCAAAGCTCAGATTCTTGCTGTAGTAGATCATTGAATGCAATGTTTCTTCATCGTCATACTGAGAAAGTATGTCATCATTGACGTAGTTGAATGAGTTTGTTTCAAGAATAGTCTTTCTATTCTGATCAAAATGACGAAGAATAGAAGCTTCAGTTATTCATTTCTTCATATGATCAAAGATCGTTTGACAAGCTTGATTTCATTCAAATATCATCTCTTTTTAAGTTAGTTGAATCAGAAAATGAACAATCTTCGAAAAGTTCTTTATAAAACGTTGATAAAAATTGCAGAAGTCAACGAAGAACTGCATCTGAGTGAGATTTGTAGAAATAGATCATTCAACTACTGCTTGTACTTTTCTGAGATTCATCTTTAGTTCTTCAATGAATAGCAATAGTTTCAGAAAGAAGATCTTCTGAACATGAAACTTGCATTTGTTTATATTCATCTGAAGATCAGTCTCTCGTAGTCTATGTAGAACTAAT
>JAABUT010000282.1_pt1 | contig 91789 bp, 90 predicted proteins | sample 5559281 | NCBI WGS metagenome assembly JAABUT01 (sample SAMN10711880, study PRJNA513359) | rock metagenome | isolation source: Antarctica rocks | place: Antarctica: Victoria Land, Ricker Hills nord | collected 2016-01-04 | reverse complement strand
TTGAAGCAATTGCTCAAAAATCGACGTGTATATAATGGGTAGTTGAATTTAGTGGTGCATGGCTGGAAGTGGTGTATGGCTGGTGAGCACTAAGCGAAGAACTGAGCGAAAGTGGGGGGCACGGATAATATGCTCTGTTTGCTTTAACGAACTTCAAAAGACCAACGTTGCAAATTAGACAAACGTTAGAAAGCAAACATGGCGGATCAGCTACTGATGCAGGCCCAGCAACTGTTCGAGGGACAGATAGTATGTATATATGTCCACATACTCAATCCTCACCCAAGCGACTCATTTTGTTCACAGGATTTTGAAGGCCAGAAGCTCGCAGAGCTCTTTACCACCATCATCTTAGTTTCTTTTGCCGTAGGCATCTCCAGCACTCCTTATGTTCGCCTTAATGACAAGCGTTCGCAGATCTTGGCTTTGGTACTTGGATTCGCGCAACAAAACATTTACATTACGCTTTGGGTTGGTCTTGGGGGTACGCTATTGGCATTTTTCGTGGTCACTCCGCCATTTCCTATCTACAACGAGAACCCGGAAAGTTGGTTGCCAGCCGGGAGTGGAATAGCAGGGTCGGGAATCGAGGTTGATGGGAAGAAGATAAATTAGATTTAAGGGGAATTTAGCTTGACGTCTACTAAAAGCTGACCTGGGCTATACGTAAGGGCATTGCATTGCTGACCATTCGATATCATTACGAATAAGGTCCTGGAGATATAACATTAGTAAGTCCTTACCTCACTTCGTGAACTGTCTGCTGTTCATGTGTCTCGTGGTGCCCAACATGAGACCGACTCGGCAGCCATTGAATAATTGCCTCCTAAAGCTTTCCGTAATGTGTCAAGGCCAGCTCCCCAGTTTTTCGTAAATCCACCGCGCTCCGTGTCATTAGTCCATATAATGTTGCCGTATATGAACCGTATCTGCGGTCGAACCCCAAGCATCTTGTAAACCCAGCTCTCAAGCGATCATCGACCGTATTTCTGGAACTCCCAGTCTCGATTATCGAGCGGACAGACTTGGCGTGTTTTCAGCCAACGGGAGATACAGTGGAAATGGAAGGCATGCTATATAACGGGCCGCCGTCAGCTTCAAGAACCCTCGTTGCTAAAACGGGAGCTCACATTGCAAATACCCCAGGCAACTGTACACTCTTCACTTGTGGCCGATGCCTGGTTTGCTTGACACTCGATACCTGTATGGATTAGTCAATGCTCCTACGCACTGTAGCACGAGACCTACAAAGGTCCATGATGTGGTTTCTGCAGATCGCACAATTGTCCACAACAATATCCCAGGCCCATAGTGCTACGGCGTTCCACTACGGCAGATCAGCAATGCTTTCAGTAATAGGTGGATAGCTGGCAAAAGTAGACCTTCTTCACCTCGAACCTCTTTTTGCCGTCCAAGCTAGACTCCACGGCTCCCCCAGATTTGGTGGATTTGGCGAGCGGCTTAGCTTTCGAGGGTGCTGAAGACTCAGCATCCGGCATGTCGACTTCGGCCATGGCAGGCGACTTTGGAAAAATTCGTGATTTAAATTACAGGGCCAGGTCGAGCTTTGCCCGGTTGTATTAATAATCGAAAGTTGACAGCTTGTGGAGTGTCTGCACTTAGGAAACCAGCTGGAACTGTCCGGAAAGCAACAGTCTGAAGCGGTGCCTGTATCGAGTAACTCTTTAAGCAAGCACAACTCGAGAGTTATATCACGTGGCCTGAAAGTTATTAACTGGGTACCGTTGTAAGGTAGGCAGTATCTAATCTTGCGTGGATGAATCACTCTTAGACGTTATGTGAAGCAAAGCAAAACTTCACATGACAAGGTCCCTCACAAATGGAATGTCTCAGGCAGCCGGGATAGGTCTAGCGTGTGTGACCAACTAAGCCTCTTGTGCCCCACGCATTGAACGATGCGCAACCACTTCACCACAACACAACAATTTTTCCTTTGGATCACCATGAGCTGCATAAAAGGACAACTCATCCTCGACTCAAATGTTTCTCCACATATACCGAGATTGACCGCAAGACAAACACCTCCATACTTCCCAGAGCCTCGCAAGTGAGCCCGCCTTGAACAAAGCAAACATCCTCTCACACTCAATCTCGAGTACATCTGCTTCCTCCCAGTATTTCGCCATCAACGTACCACATTAGCGTCATTCCCTTGTAAACAGGCTTGTTTCTTTGCGATCTGGTCGACGGTCTGCTCTGGCGAACAGCCACACCTATCTTACCTTCAAACCTCCTCCTCATTGATACGGCTGTTTATTTTTTCAAGCCACTATCAATAATCATGCCTCTAGTGGGGGTTGAGCCGGAGAAGTCCCGCCGGCAGAACCTACACTCTCGTCGTCAGAAGGTGGCTGCCAAAGCCTCATCATCAGACAAACAAGAGCCTGCAACCCTCCCAATACCACCCAATCCTACGACTACACCTACAAAACCCAAATCTATACTACGTCGAGGCTCTTCAAATGTTGCCCAACAGAATCAAGTCGTAGCGGATTCGAATAGCACACCTGCTACCCCTCCGCGCCCCACATCCATGTACGACACAATTAGCGAATCTCAGGAAGGAGAGGTCTCTACCACAGAGCCTAAAGGCCAGAGGAGGAGAAAGTCAGAAAAACCCCAAGGGCATAAACACAGCGGGTCTACATCTGCAATGCCAAGTCTCGGTACACCACAACCGAAAGAACGACAACAGTCAATGACCCCTGGACGAACCAATGCTACGCCATTGCAAGCGTACGCTGGCCCTACATTCCATGCCTCACCAGCAGCATCCGCATTGCCTCTGCCGAAGTTTTTCTCAAAGTCTGTTCCAGCAGCCGAGAAAGGCACCAGCTTATCGACTATGATGGAGAAGGAAGTAAAAGAGGTATATCCAGAACCACCGTCTGATGAAAATGAGGAATCTCCGACTTTCGGGAAGGCGCAGTGTATTGGTGAGACCCGAGTAAGGGAAGAGTCTCCTCTGGATATATTCTTCAAGGCCGACAGGAGGGAGAAGGCAAGGCAACACAGTGAAAGTACAATTAAAACTCCAATTGGCGCTTTCCAATCTCCTTCAACGTGTACTCCACCTTTTGGCTCCGTGCTGTCGTTAAATAAGGATGTACGACATCATTCGCGCCATGCAACAGGCAGCTCCATGGGAGAAGTGTTTCCTTTGGATATCGATGACAGAGCTCTAAATAGTACAGAAACGCATGACCCTTCCAACGAGCTATCCAGCTTCTCTACTAGCTCGGTTCGGCCCAATTCCGCGCCGCCAGATGCCGCAGGCCAAGCTGACGCTGAGGAAGAACAGCGCAAGGCTAAGACCTTGCTACTGAAGAAATTACTCATGTCACCCCAGCTTCAGCGCCCGACAGAGGCTTCCTCCCAATCTGAACTTAAACCGAATCATAGGGACTCTTCCATGCGGGAACAGTCTCTATGCGTTCAGCGTTCTCCAGGTCAAGATATAAAGGGGTCAATGGCGTCAGCTACAAATACGCCTGGCGCACGTTCGGTTGTGGCTGTTCAGGATCTCAAACACGCAGCCAGCTTGCCTCGACTACAGGGTTCCTTGAACACGAAAGAGAAGAACACCGGCTCGCCTCGCTCACGCCCCCAATCTTCCAATCTCCGGAAGGAAATCCCTCTTCCTGCCTCGCCTATTCGGACCGATCTGCCGGAGCTCCCCGCTACTCCAACTCCGTCGCGAGTATCTAATCAATATGTTTCCCCAAAGCCACAAGCTCACAAGAAAATAAATACCAATGGAAATGCTTCAGCTTTCATTCCTGATTTTACAACAAATAAAATATTTCAGGGTATGGACAATACCCCTACCCAAGGTTCTAATTCAACGAAATCAATGGAGGACGACTTACGAAGGATCTTGAAGCTTAATGTTCTAGGCGGAACTGGTGCTAATGGAATCCAATTTTGAATGGTTGGGAATTTGATGTCTTCATGGAGGAATTGCCAATCGGAGTCGGCATTTTACTTCTTGGGAAATGCTAGGCGTTCTACTCGTTATGGACGGCGTTCTGTCACAAGCAAATTCTCGAGGGACTTTCGGATGACCATTGTCCATTTGGATTCATCGATGCACGGTACACTTTAACTTTTTACGCTTTTCCCACTTCTTGAAATATCGTGTTAGTACCACCATGGAATTGTTACATTAGATCTGGTTTTTCTGTTTGGCACTAAATGCCGCATATTTGCACTTTTCCTTCGTTCGCGAAGAATATTAAAGTGGGACAGCCTCCGGAATCGGTTACATTAGGGCTAGGGATGATCTCGGACTGTCCAAACATTCTACGTCTCGCCTGTTGGTCATTGGGAATTGGGACACCTGGCCTAAGGGTCCTTTGAAACACGCGAGACCACCGCACCTCTGCAAGTTTTCATTGTTTGTTCCTTTTCCTGGATGGCAGTTGGTGAGGTGGAGACCTGAGGTTGCAATGCTACCTCTGGGGATATGGCATACTTACTGCACGTCTGCATCATTTCCTTTGTTGCTTAGGTGATTATTAGGAGGGAAGGGAAGACAGTGTGATGTTGGGGATGGGGACAGTATTCTCGAAGATAGTAATAGATAAGCTTGAGTGTCTAGAACGAGTATGAACACCGTCCTTAAGACATAACGAAGCTAACAGTCTACTTGGAATCATCACGTACCTTAGATCATGATGCCCTGTAGTTTGACTACAAAGAAGTTGTGCTTTATTCTGGATATCAAAAAGCGATGACAGAAGGGCAGCTTCAGGAATGAATCTGTAGAGACTCAGTCCGTACAGCGCTAAGAGCAGTCTACCCTCAGATTGGGAAAGTGGCTCTGGCTTCAGATTAAATTCGGCCGTGATTCGACTTTTCAAATTCTCATTATTTTGCTGATTGAGTTGCCAGAATATAAATATGTGTTACACCTATCTCGGGGGAGTTGCTATGAAATATTGGAGCTAGTCAGGCCAGGTCGACACTCGTCTTTAGCAACAATGACCAGCTGACAACGGATCTTTACGCACGCATGACGAAGAACTGGGAGAAAGGCGACGTTAATACTCGGTACAAGTCCAACTTTGTTGAATGTCGAAAGACTCTCGGACTAGTCATCAAGGAAGATAGAAAGGGCATACCATGATACTTTGAAACTGCAGTCTTGATGACTGTACCACGATACCCAGGCACCCAGGCCCTGAAGCCCAAGCGGGACGAATTTCTTACACGTGACTATTTGAATAATCCCTTAGCACAGTAAAGCCCGGATACGCAATGGGTTCTTCCAGTCACTGTGTACGTCGCTCGGTATATTATGGCTGGATTTTCGGTGGCATCGATGACAAACCTGGAGATGGTGGAGGCTAATGAAGATGCATCGGCAAGGGTTGTGCCATTGGACGTATCTATGTATTATTGTGTATCACACTAGTGGGGCAGCTGAGGGTTAACATCACGTCTTTCCTTGCTCTCTCAATGTTTTTGATCGGTTCTTCAATATACCTTCAGATGCTGCACAGTCCCTTTCTATGATGGTTTCCGCAACGTCGACGGCGCCTCGAGCGCCGTCTCCCTTGTCCAGCCGTCTCGGGCGAAGAAGGTATGAATCTACCACGACTCCTGTCCTGGGCATCTTAAATATCTCATCCATAACTCTTATGCCTGCACTTTGAAGCGCTCTCTGCTTGTTCTGACGCATAACGTGCTTGTTTGATATGGCCAATGGGTAGTCAAAATCAAAGCTGACTCTGGGAAATCCATAGTAACCTTTGGGAAATTGCAGCCTCAAGCTTGAAAGATAAAGACAAAGCCTGCATCGACTTAACATCCCCAGCAAAACTAGACGACCTCTTAAGAGTTGTCGAAGAGAAGAAAGCGGAATGTACCAAAAAGCAGTGGCGGATACCAAGGGGACACGGCAAGGAAACAGTTGTATTGCGTGATATCTTTGCCAAAATCGCAACATGGGTACAGAAGTTTGTTCAGATTGGCGACACCATCATGCAGTATGATCCAGGGCATGCAGCGTTGCCGTGGGCAGCAGTGCGGTTTTTGCTTCAGGTGTGATCTGCTTGTTCTTGCTAGGGTTCCTTTGTCACTCATAATTTGGTAGGTGTCTATGAATGAAGCGCAGAGTTATGCCGTTATGCTAGAAGGCGTTGAGAAGATATCGAACCTCTTGGTACGTTATGAGATACACGAAAGACTGTACCTAGGCGCGAACCGAGAAGCGACAAAACATCTAGAAGGACTTCTGATTGGGCTCTATGTCCTGGTGTTGTCGTTCCTTGCGAAAGCGAAACGATTTTATACCAAAAGTAGTGCAAGTAAGTGTAGCCTTAACTACCACCTACGAATTGCAAAGGTTAACATGCATATTAGAGCGTGCAGTCGAAAGCGTCGGAGCTCCTTACAACAAATTCCAAGAGTTACTCGGCAAAATCAGTCAACAACAGGTCCAGGTTGACAGCTATTCCTCCTTAGTGGCCGCCGAACAACAGCAGAGTATTGAAGCAAATTTGGAGATGTTATCAAACTCTGGAGGAGCCAATCACCAGCAGCTCGCGAAAGTGCTTGATGATCTACAACGGCCCATCAATCGCATGGATGATTGCCTAAAGAGCTTGCAGGATCAGCTTCAGGCTGCAGAGCGCCTCCAAATCCTTGAGTGGCTTTCCACCCTACCCTATAAAAAGTATCACAATCAGGCCCAGAAAAACATTCTCCAAGGTACAGGTGCGTGGTTCCTTAAAAATAAGCAACTACTGGAGTGGCGGGTGTCAAGTTCTTCGTCCATTCTGTGGCTCCATGGCATTCCTGGATCGGGTAAAACCAAACTGACGTGAGTGATCATGACCAGTGATCTTATCGTAATCCACAGCTCAACAAAGAACAGATCCATGTTGATACAGCAGCTCCTGGACGACTTTCGGAAGGGCCAGAATCCTAATCCGGTCTATTTCTACTGCGCGCGGAGTTCCGCCGAGCCGAAACGTGCAGACCCAGAGAGTATACTACTCAATATCGTCAAGCAGATGTCTTGTCTAGAGCCGGGCGAGCCCATTCTCGGTCCGGTACGTGAGAGATACAAGCAAAGAGACGCATCGGGCTCGTTGGGGTTAGAGGAATGTACGGACATCATAATTAATCTTACCAAAGACCGTCCGCTCACGACCATCGTGCTCGATGCACTTGATGAATGCGACGAAGAAAAACGGCCTGATCTACTTGAAGCATTGACAGAGATTCTTCAACGTTCCACAAATCTAGTCAAGATATTTGTATCTAGTCGAAATGATCATGATATCGTCTGCCAATTGACCGAGTACCCGAATCTCGAGATTCAGGCGAACAAGAACCATGAAGACATTGTCAAATTTGTTCACAGCGAAATAGAACATTCGATGAGGACTAGGAAAGCTACTTTCGGCACAATATCCACGACCTTGAAGCAGCGTGTGATACAAGTGTTATGCGACGGGGCTCAAGGAATGTTAGTGCAGCCCCTTTCTCCAGGTATCGAACTTATCTTGTATTCATCGTCCTTGAGAGTTCTTTGCCACAACGTCATGGGCTGTCAGTGCGCTGGAAGCATAGCAAAACATTTCTGTTCTTCTGGCGCCGCAGTGAATGCACGTCTGTAGGTTGCGTGTAATTGTTCTATTGACTTGAGGATTTCGAATTCGCCAGGACTAAATACTGACGCAGAACTTCTCCTAGGTTTCGCTGGGTTGAACTTCAGCTGCAGCACCTATGCACGATAAAGTTACCGAGTTTGATTGAAAAAAGACTCGGCAAACTTCCTAGAAAGCTCAGTGAGCTCTACGATGAGCTATATTGTACCAAGTTTGATTCACATGAAAATGAAGAGACTGCGATCGCGGAAGGCGTTTTCAGATGGCTGCTCTGTAGTCACGTACCTCTCGAGACTGACGAGTTCCTTGTCGCGGTCTCTTTCTGTAGCGGTGAAGGTATCGAGCTCACCAAGGACACACTGCTTAACTTATGTTTCAATTTTGTTGTGCACGATGACAGTGTCAATGTCTTCCGGTTCGCGCATCTCTCGGTCCGAGAATATCTGGAATCCAAAGACAATTACGAAGCTTCTCTTAATCACGCCACTGCTGCGTTCAGTTGCTTGTCGTATTTGACTTTACCACCCAAAAGGAACCAGGCCCCGTTGCGTAAATTCAACTATGCATACTTTGGTTGGGCTATTCATTCAGCGTCAAGTGGCAAGCGACGGCTTGAAGGAGGACTCCATGAACTGTTTCGCAAGTTTCTAGGTAGTATTCAATGCCCTTCCCCATTCTTTGTCAAGTGGTCTAGTAGGATCGAATCCAAATTACATGGTCCGGGCTCGACTCAGTTACCGGTATCGAGGATATCCTCCATGAGAAGTAGCCCCGTTAGTCCTATCTTCGCGGCAAGCGCATGGGGCTTTTCCGAGATATTGGAAATTGAAGTCGGCTTCGAACCCATCATCCTTGACAGACAAAACAATAGTGGGTCTACCGCGCTTATAATTTCGAGCAGGTATGGTCAACAAGATATCGTAAGACTTCTACTTCAGAATAATGTAAATCTAGAGACTAGATCGAGGTATGCGAGTGGGGATGGCGGTACAGCACTTCAAATCGCAAGTAGAAGCGGTCACACGACGGTTGTTCGGATGCTCCTTGACCATGGCGCAAATATCGACACTCAAATGTTTGATAAAAGTACACCACTTTTGGAAGCATCTTCTTATGGCCACAAGGATATTGTCCAGATATTGTTAGAGATGGGAGCAGATGTGAACGGGGAATCACCCCGCACTGCTCTAGCAGCCACTTGTGCACAGGGCAATGCAGATATTGTCCGTCTTTTGATCAGTTCCGGAGCGGATGTCAATTCCTTTGATAGAAGATATGGTACTGCGTTAATTGGAGCGGCCACGTACGGTAGATGTATCATCACACAGCTGTTATGTGAAGCTGGAGCGAACGTTAACCTGAAACTCCCTTCACTAGAGCCCGGCAGTTATTTATACAATAAATATCCCAGTGCTCTGATTGCGGCGGCTGCACGGGGTCATATAGACTCAGTCCAGCTTCTGCTAAAGTCAGGGGCGGATGTTAATTCAGCTCTAATCTCAGCAGCTGACCTTCACAATGTCGACTGGAAGTACACTAGCGCTCTTATTGCTGCAATCAGGAATGGTCATACTGAAATTGTAAGTTTGGTCCTGGAAGCTGGAGCGGATGTCAATAGAAAAAGCACACGATTCGGAAGTGTCTTGGAAGCAGCCGTAGAAACGGACCACAAAGCAGCTGTCCCGCTATTACTCAAGAAGGGAGCAAAGATGGTCCTCAATGACTGGGAGAAAATTACTGCAGTAATAGAGCTCGGTAACATAGAGCTCGTTAGAGCCATAATAGATTCGGGGGTAGATGTTCACGCGAAGGACTCTCATGGATGGACCCCCTATGATGTCGCGTGGGCCCACGGGTACAAAAGCATCTGTGATTTGTTACCTATTGAACCCTCACTTAATACCTACCAGGACCAGGTACATGGCTTAAGGCCTGATCGGTTGAGTAAGTTGGGCAAAACGTCGCGGGCATGGATCCCGCAGGATGATCTCACGGTCGCTCGAGGTTGTATGCCCTTTCAGCAAGAATCCATGCCAGTTTAGTAACGGCCTTCCAGGTGCAAGCTTGGTGTGTGACTGGCCTCGTCACTTGGTATACGGGAATCATCCTATGCCTGCCGGCATGTACAGTTACTATTTCGAGGTTCAGTTTATCAGCGATGACGATAGACACGGACGGTTAGTTTTTAAAATCGAGTCCAGTCACGGTCTGACGCTGATATGGTGGTCTTGTAGCGAATTTGCAATCGGCTTCTGCCGAGCTGGGGGACGTCCTGAATTGTTCTGGGTATACTATAGCAGTAACGGACGAAAATACACTACAAGTAGCGGTGATGTTTACGGCCCACCGTACACGGCAGGGGATATTGTAGGGTGTGGTGTTGACTTCAGCGCAAATACTGCTTACTTCACAAAGAATGGAGAGCATCTAGGTAAATGAAAGCCATACGCGTCGAAGACTTGCGAACGGGCTAATCTGGTGAAATAGGTACAGCGTTTACTGGCATCACGGGAAGATTATTTCCAGTGGTAAAAGTGGGAAACAGCGGCACGAGAATTAAGGTGAATTTCGGTCGGCAAGAGTTTGTGTATAAGGGTCTATAATCACACAAAGAGTCGGTGGGTATAGAGCTATTGTTTGGTGGCTGTCGATTCGTTTCACTCCCATTGTGTGCTACATAGGTGTATTCGCTATATTTCCACGCCTTTCGAGCACCTTCAACCGACCCCTTTAGACAAACATAAGCCTGAGAAGGCCCTTCGAAAAGGCCAACAGCTCCCATTTGTCGAAGCTACTAAGTACATGAACTTGATGCGTTGGCGACAAAGCGTCTTTGGTCGAATCTGATGGAGATAGAGGGTAGAAACGGATTGGCACATCACTTATGTATGTCCGAGGGGTCACTGATTTCTGTTAACGGTTCCGTTTGGGGTTATGGGTCCGAACAGGTGAGTGCGCCCCCAGTTTGTACCCCTGCGGACTCTTCGCTAAGTGGGACCTTGCTGCTTTTACTTTGCTCGTCGACAGAGCGTAATTAAGCTGGAACGGGAATATATGGTCTACGGTCTGTGCGGGTCTGATGACCTGTCTTTTTGTTATCCTTTTGATTTGACGTCGCATATGCGTAGAGCGATATCTCTAGGAGTTCCTTGAAATCCTGAATAGGATCAGTATGAATCTTTCAACCAAGGCAAGTGATGCTCAAGAAATGATGTCTATTTATTTCCCACTTTACTAGCTAGATGTTTATTTCACATCAATTTCGACTGGCAACGAGATTCATCTGTACATGATGTCGACTACAAATCTTTTGATTCTATTCTGTTTTGAATAGAAGTCAGAAGAGTCAAGAGATCTCAATTCGACGCAGTTTGAACGATGTTAGAACGTTGCGTGATCAGAAAAGTCATCATGCAGAGTTTTCATTCACACGACAACATCTCTCTCTAACAGTCACAATCAATCTACGAAGAGAATTAATGACATGTCGATGTCAGTAAGAGATGAGAAGATACTACTAGTAGAATAATCAACTCAGATGAAGAGTCTGAAAGTCGTGATTACAAGTGATCAAAGAATTTGCAATTCGTCGACTGCATCGATATCGAAACGTCTTCATCACATCGACAGTGCTGTCGAGTAATTGATGAAAAAATATCAGATAGAATAGATGAATCAGATGATGAGTCTTGAGTTTGTGACTACATGTGCTCGAAGAAGTAGTGACTCGTCGATCACGCTGATATACTGAGAAAGCTTAAGCTCATCTTCTTTACTTGACGTCAAGTCATACATTTGTCTACATGAAAAATTGAGAGTGCATGAGAACAATCAGAACGCATCTCTACTATCGATCAGCTAAGCATCGAACGATTGCGATCGCACGTCTATACTAACAATTTATTCAACGTCTACGTGACACAAGTCAAATCAAGAGAAGGAAAGAATTATTCAGTACAATCACACTCTATCTTCTCATCGTGTGCATCTCTCTTTCATCACACATTTCTCTGCTCAATGAATGACAATCATTGAGCAAGAGAACGCAGTTTCTGCGTTACAATCATGAGCATCACGAATGCAAAGAAACGTCTTTTGTCTTCGAATCAAGAATCAAATTGAAACATCGTTGTATAGAATATCGTCAATGAAGAGCAGAGCAAAGACGATGCGTTACAACAAACAGCACAGGCACTCGTAAGAGTTTACTCGAGCGTCACGCGCTGAATAGAAGCTATAGATTCATTATTGATAACACAGTGTCAATTTTATTGTTTCGACGACGTGAAGTCGTTGTGTAGTCGGCGAGCGATTTTCTCCCTCAGAGGATTTTGTCCGTTCGATACACATAGCATAGTTTCCCCCATGAATCGAGCCTAAACCGATGTCACAAGGGTGTATGAATTCAAATCAAATCAAATTCACATCAATTCCTTGTACTTGAACAAACTCTTCTTCCAATCCCTTCAGCTCATCAGTCTTCGAACATATCACATCCCAACAAACCCAGAACATCTCTATCCTAACAATTTATCTTTGTACAAGTCTTTAATCCTACCTCTACAAAAAACGAGCCAAAAACATCTATTCAATACCTCTTGCTTATGCAAACTATTACACAGTCCATCATGATTACATGAGAGAGCCCACATTCGAATTGGCAAGCAGAGCATCATTTGGCGATACGGCGAGCTTGTGCAACGGCTGAAATATCGTAACCCCAAGTAAATAGCGTTTCCGTCAAGACAGTCAATAACGGTATGCTTGCATGAATACTAAAGCAAGGAGCTACATAGGAATAGACAGAGGGTAAGATCATACAGAGGGCCAAAAGGGGAAAAACGCAGAAGCAGCGGTGGGATCAGAAGCAATATACCCACTAAAGTAAAAAGATACAACGGTATAGGAGCACGAAGGGGGGTCGGTGTACCGAAACCGTTGACTCTTCCATACCTTACCGATAAGGCTGGTGGTACTCCTAATCTAGCTAGACAAGCACCGCTCGCATACAACCCCCTCTACAAACAAGCGCACTCATGCTGATTAAACCTCCTCATCCTCCTCCTGCACTCCTTCCTTGACCTAATACTACACTAGCATCCCTTAATTTCAACTACGTATGCCCGTCTTCATCCATCCATCATCATCATCATCAACAACGAACCCCCCCCCTCCTCAAAAAGAAACCCAATCCATTCTGCCTCTTTATTTATGCCTTTGAGTTCCAGACTACGGAAACGGCAGCTCCTCCGAGGAAACTTGACTTTGGGGTTTTGTTTTCTGAAAGGGGGAGAGTACTGGCTGTGCTTGTGATGGGGTTGGATATGAGATGCAGCTTTGGACGGTTCTTTTGGGGGGGGGGGGGAAGGGAAGATGTCGTTGAGGTTTGGGAGGGATTGTTGGATAGGTAGGTAGGTAGGTGGGGTGGTGGTGGAATGAAAGGGCAGGATGTCCAAGGAGAAAACAAAACGTTGATGTGACAGAAGGATAGGAGCGTTAATGCGAGAGGAGGGAAAGGAAGAGGCGGCTTGGGATAGCGGACGAAGGGCTATTGTAGTGGATAAGAGACGACTCTTCTAGTTGCAATTACGGGAGCAAAGAAGCCACATCTCCTCGAGATGAGCATAGAGGTAGTTGACGCTAAGCCAATGCCCCTTCTACCCCAACCTCACCTCCACGCCTGCAAATTCCTCAAGACACAACTCTCTCCCCTCCTCTCCACAATACTGCCAATGACCTTCACCTCCTCCCCAACCTCTCTGAGCTCATCAATAGTCTCTCCCAACTTTTGCTTTGCAACAACTAACACCATTCCCAAACCCGTGTTCAGCACCCTCGCGAACTCTCCATCCTCCAAATTCCCCTCTTTCTTCAACCACTTCATCACAGATGGCATCTTCCACGTCGAAACGTCAATCTCGGCCGCCAGATGATCAGGAAGCATCCTAGGGACGTTTTCGACCAAACCACCGCCGGTAATATGCGAGAGACCCTTTACGAGATCCTTTTGCACAACCTTTAGGATAGGCTTGACGTAGATCCTCGTCGGCGTCAGTAAGCTCTCACCCACGCTCATACCTTCGGCCCACGGCGCCTGATCTTGATATGTCAAGCCGGCGTTCTCGACGATCTTCCTGACCAGCGAAAAGCCATTGGAGTGGCAACCACTACTCGCTAGCCCTAGAAGGACATCCCCAACTTGCATGGTCGCTTTATCAGGCAATAACGATCTGCCTTGCTTGACTGCTCCAACGGTAGCGCCTACGGCATCGTAGCCGCCGTCGGAAGCAAACATACCTGGCATTTCCGCGGTCTCGCCGCCTATAAGCGCACAGCCAGCCTCCCTGCAACCGGTAGCGACACCGCTCACAAACGCCTCTGCGACCTCAACATCCAATTTCCCGCAGCTGTAGCAGTCAAGGAAAAACAGGGGCTCAGCGCCTTGCACCACGAGGTCATTTACGTTCATGGCTACTAGATCGATGCCAACAGTGTCATGCTTGTTCATCGCATGTGCAATCTTTAGTTTTGTGCCTACACCGTCGATGGCGCCAATAAGGGTTGGTGGCGAGTTGTAGCCTGCAGCCGCAAGGTCAAAGAGACCGCCGAAGCCACCAAGGTCGGCTGGAGCGCCGGAGCGAGCAGTGGAAGAGACATGGGAGGTTATGCGTTTGACGAGGTTGTTGCCGGAACTAATATCCACGCCGGCAGAGGCGTAAGTTAGTGGCGTGCTGTTGGTGTGGGCCTGGGGTGCAGGTGTGGAACTGCAATTAAGAGCGCGGTGGCCGATATCGGTACGGTGATGCATTTTAGGAAAATGAATTGTTGAGATTCCGGTGTAGGCAAGCATGACCGCGGCGTCGAGTGTCGCGGCTGTGGACGTAGCTGCTATGACCCGGCCGCCAGAGGTCGTAAGATCTTGGGAAGCGAGAGCAGTGCCGGCATGAAATATCATAATGTCAGAAGGTGGTGGTTTGAGGGTTATAACGTCGCCGCGGGCATAGGGCCCCGGATAGCCTCCTGCCGCTGCGACGACGGTGGCGGAGAATTTACGTTCGGTTTTGATTGATATGGCATCAAGATAATGGTCTGTACATGCTACCATGATCTCTGCTAGATCGGTGTCCGCACTCATCAACGGAAGCAGTGTTTGTGTTTCTGGGTCACCGAAGCGAACGTTGTATTCAAGGACCTTTGGCCCGTCCTTAGTGATCATAAGACCGGTGAAAAGTATGCCAACAAAAGGAAAGCCTAGTAATGGGTTAGTTTATTTTCATGTGGGGATATAGAGACATCCCAACCTTGCTTCCTCATCCCATCAACAGTTGGCTGCAAAATTTTACGGTGTACCTCCTTTATCAGGTGTGGCGAGGCAATATTCGCTGGTGCATAGCAGCCCATGCCACCGGTGTTCGGTCCCTTATCGCCATTGTATATCTGCTTGTGGTCTTGTGCTGGTGGAAGAGACCGAATCGTGTAACCGTCACTGAAAGTTAAGAAGCTCAATTCGTCGCCCTCCAGGAACTCCTCGATTACCACTTCATCTCCTGCAGCGCCAAATTCCTTCTTCTTCATGATGTCGTGCAGAGCATTATGAGCCTCCTCCTTTGAAGATGGTATAATCACCCCTTTGCCAGCTGCTAAACCACTCGCTTTGAGTACGATATTGGGAGAAACGTTATCGAGGAATTCATTCAGGTATTCTTTCGCTAAATCGTAATCCGTAAACTTCTTATAACCCGCCGTTGGTATGTGATGCCTGGTCATAAAATCCTTGGAAAACGCTTTTGAGCCTTCCATACGTGCAGCAGCTTTGGTGGGCCCGAAACATCGTATCCCGGCTATTGTCAGGACTCAGCAATGCATAAATTTTGCTGAGGGCAATGCAAACCGCACCTGCACGGAAATACCCTTCGATTCCAGCAACTAACGGCGCCTCAGGGCCTGGAACGACGAGATTCACCTCGTGCTCCTTTACGAATGCAACGAGGCCGGGGAAATCATCTGCCTTTACTGAAGTCACATTTTGTACATTTCGCATGTCCCGTGCCGTCCCTCCCTCCCCTGAACGTCAGAAAGATATCGTAACCTTTTCGGTCTAGAGCAGCTTACATTGCCGGGGACGACATATATGATGTCCACTAGGAAGTTGTCAGACTGTGGTGAAAGTCAGAAAGAGATCAGGGAGACCAGTGCTCTTATGCTTACCTCGAGGAGATTGGCTCAACTTCCAGGCGAGGGCATGCTCTCTGCCACCATTGCCGACCAATAATATACGTAGATGGTCCTTCTCCATCTTCAACGGTCTTTGGAAGATTCAGTATCTGCGGCAACGCTGCAGCTGGGATGAAGTTCAGTAAGCGAGTATTGCTTAGTAATAGTGTCACTTTTCTGATGCACCATAAAAATATTTGACCACCAGAATCATTCAATTTCCCAAATTCCTTACTTAATGTAGAGACATAAATATGGATATGAGTATATCGTAATATATAACCTTCGAGGACCAAACTTCCTTGATCATACATACCTGTCATCTTTTCGAAGCCCAACTACCGATTTTAATCAAGTCTTGCTGTGACAAGGTTCGATAGCTAGTTCGAAGATGATCAAGATAAGTGAGTTGATACTTGGACTTTTTGAGAAGGCTCCAATACTAAGAAGCTTATAGGAGTTCCGGCCTCGTCCGCCAATATTGGTATGCTCTTACCTTAAACCCTGAAATCAGACACGCTCGCTCACTCACGTAGGTCCTGGCTTTGACGTGATTGGACTCGCTCTCTCCGTCTACCTTGAACTCCATGTCACTGTTGCTCCTGCTTCTTCTCCAACCTATCTCAATTGCAGTATTTCCTACGATGGCTCAGGTTCTGAAAACATCAGTCTAGTCCCAGATCGTAATATTATCACACAAGCTGCCTTATATGTGCTGCGCTGTCACAATCGGCATGAATTTCCCCTGCAAACACATATTCACATCGTCAACCCTATTCCCCTTGGTCGAGGCCTAGGCTCTTCTGGGGCAGCAGTGGTCGCAGGTATTATTTTGGGAAATGAGGTTGGGAATTTCGGGATGTCGAAAGAGCGAATATTGGACTTTTGCCTTATGATTGAGAGACACCCAGATAACGTTGCTGCAGCGCTTTACGGCGGCTTCGTTGGCACCTATCTGAATGAATTGAACGAGGTTGACATGGCACGGAAAGAGATACCACTTAGTGAAGTCTTACCAGCACCAGCTGGTGGGATGGACACTGGAAAGACGCCTCCTCTACCGCCGCTGAATATTGGTCATTACATCAAATTTCGATGGGCCCCAGAGATCAATGCGATTGCCATCATACCCGATTTCGAAGTCAGTACAGCAAAGGCAAGAGATGCCTTACCCAAAGAGTACAAGCGGGCGGATGTGGTCTTTAATCTCCAGCGGGTCCCTCTCCTCACTTATGCTCTGGGTCAATCTCCTCCACAACCCTCCCTTATTTTCGAAGCTATGCAAGACAAGATGCACCAGCCATACCGCCAGACACTTATTCCAGGACTGAAAGAGGTCCTAGAGTCGGTAACAAGTGTTTCCCACCCCGGGCTTCTTGGAATTTGTCTCTCGGGTGCCGGACCCACAGTGCGTGCTATGAAGTGTTTCTCTCCTAGTGATAGATCCAAGCGTTGACCAAATCTGCAGATTTTGGCACTTGCGACAGGCAATTTCGAAAATATCGCACAAGCCATCATTGATCGGTTTGCAAAGGAAGATATACAGTGCCAGTGGAAATTGCTGAAGCCGGCGGAAGATGGTGCCACTGTAAGCAGAGAAGGTGTTCACTCAATTCTGGGGTCAATCCTGGACTACCTTAGCGGAATTATGAGGAATGGCTCTACCGTAGCAGCACCGTAGTACTACCATAAAATATTGTTACTGTAATTCCTGAGTTACATCGCCTTTAGGCAGTCCTCTTAATGACACGTTATTATAAAATATACGCTTAGAATTTCTAAACGACCTTGGAAAGGAACGATGATGAAAATAAGCATATGTAAAATACAGTATCATGTATCATGAGCAATACCTGCATCATCCTCCTGCAATGCCTCTCCGTAGTCACCCACCTATCATCTATGCTCTGCACCCACCTCCGTATCAACCTACCCAATACTCACAGCGACCATGCGCATGATGCTCACGCCCACGCGGCTCATGCGATGCATCCCCGCGTAGAAATTGGCTGAATCGATCGATTCTAAGCTTGAAAATACAGAAGCGTTGATGTTGTCTGAAATACAGTCTATCCGAAGATAAGGCTTGGCAGTATTGTAGCAGTTATCATGAAACTACACAGAGCTTCAGGTTCTACCGTAGCAACACTGTTTTATTTGATATCAGTGTATTATCTTTAAACGAATATTCAACTAGACTGTAAGAGTATCATTCTTTTTAATACTCGGTTATCATTTTGTCACATATATAATGAGCTACTGTAAGTCAGTATATTCACTATAACACCGCCTTTAGACGGTAATTTGAACCATTACTGTATAGATACAGTTAAAGGAAACCATATATTTCCGCTAAGGTATGTGAATTCGGCTGTTCGGAGCCGGACATAGCCGCATATATGAAGAGCGTTCCCTGTCTATCACGTGAAAAGCAACTCTGGGAGAATCATTCACGGCCACCTCTGGATATATTCACCACCACAGAGGGGACAGAAGGAAGGCCTGCGAAGCCGCTTACGATTTTGAGACTCAACTCGAAGTTTCCCTTTCAAGAATGAATTGGAGTATAGAAAAGAGCGGGAGACTTCGAATCACCAATGGAAGTTAAAAGCCAGTAAACAACAACCTGTCTCTGTAAAGTATGTGGGTAGGAACAGTTTTCAGTAACAAGTGGCAATCTTTCCATTCCACTTGAGAAATCCCATATTTGACTCCAAATGGCCAATTGGACAAGGAGTCATATCAGTTTCTTGAGAAAAGCATAGTGGTTGACCTAAAGTTCAAACGCGATAGAAAGATCTGGAAAAAGGAATCTATGAAGTGAGTCAATCTTGACCCAGATTGTCACATCCTCTGGCAGTCTGAGGGACTATCGGTTGGTTTTTGGTGAAAGGCGCTACAAATTGCCTCAAACTGCGATGTCTAGAAGACTGGTTGTTGTTTGTTGGTTACCGTCTCCCGTGGACAGCGGACATGTAGGTATGACCAGCAAACTCCATGGTTAGGAACATACTGATCTTCGTACAGACTTAGATTCTTTCCGTCACAATACCTAGTGGTGGAGAACCCTGTCTGTTGCCAAGGCTCTCACATGCATACATTGCCTCGAGACTTTCTCCACCGGAGCCCCAAGCATTCCTGAGAAACTAGTAGAGCCGTTATCGATCTGCTGGCGGAGATGTTAAAGATCAGGCACATCATATTAGTCGTTGGGTAATTTAATTATATTAGGTTCGATTCCTAACAGCGATGGTACAATGGTGTTGTGGTTATCTTTCTCTTCTATATTGTCGTGATTTGATTGCGGGATTTTGGCAAATCGAATCATTCCAGCAACTTCTCCATTCTCAAATGTTCGTTCAATTTCCAAGCCTACGCTAATTGATAAGATCTGAGATATCTCAATGCATTTGCTATTACTATGGCCTTTATCTTGACGCACCGCATCATGAATCCAATTTGATGCACTCATCTTTTGTCCTTGCTATCGACTGACAATTCATTTCCATGGGATGTCCTTGATGCCTTACGTATATCTCCCAGAATTACTCTCCTTTCAATCAATCATAAGGACCAATCCTCACTGATTACGGACGAGCGCCGATGACTTCGTCCAATCTTCACTGGAAGACAAAACCGAGCGAGTAATGAATCCCACATTTAAGGTGTGCTCAAAGGCGTTTCTTTTCGCAGAGCCCCAGCACCACACGTCACAAATGTGGCTGTTGCTGCGGCGAGTTGAATGAGCCAAGAGCGATGCCGCCAAAGGGGGAGGTCTAGTGCATTAGGAGGGGGAAGTGAGATGCTGGAGGTGCTGGGGGTATAAGGATAGGGCGACGGAATGATCTTGGTTGGTAAAGTTTGATGCTAGGGAAAAGGAACATAGCTGAAGAGGACTAGCGGCCTAGCTTTCCGGACAGCAATTGATGTGCTTGGAAATTTTCTTTTCGCGTGAGCTGAAATGGCAGCTCAGCTACATGTAGGACGCAAAGTACTGTAGAGAAATATCTATTCTCTGAAAGTTAACTTAGAGTCAAATTACTAGTGGCATTGTCCTTGATATCTCTATCTGGGGTATCTCAAATCAACGCAGCACAATCGCGAAATTATTTCTAGTCCCTCCCTGCCGCACCTCCTCTTTTCTGAATACTCTCCTGACTTCCTCTACATGCCCGTCATATCTCCAAAGGTAATAAACGAGTTTAAGACTCATTTTCCTCCTTACCTTGACGTACCCTAAGGCCTGCATAATCTCCTCCAACTTCTCCTCATTCAGGTATCTAGAGTTGGTAACACAAGATGCCGGCAGTACAAGGAACAATCCTGGAAGGGCTTCCTCTGCCTCAGCTTCTAGCTTCTGTGTCCTCAAGAATTGCCCAACCCGCCTCAGCATGTTCCCTCTTCCTACTGCATCCCCAACGTAATTCACCACCAAGCTCAAGCTTACGATATCGAAACCCACAGTTTTTCGCTTTTGTGACGTAGGTATAGGCATCTCTATGAAATCTTGTTGCGCAATTCCTGGCTTTTGAGAGTGTAGATCTATCCTCGTAACATCAAATATGCCGCTCTTGGAGCAAGCATTGTCCGTCCTGAGCGCGCCAACTTCTAGCATTCTCAGCTGCTCTTCCTGCCCAGAAGCTATGCTAGCTTTGAAGTCCGGGAGGATCTCGGAGAACCATTGCATAAGCACACGACTTGAATCCCCACCTCGCTCGGATGATTGCCCTCGGATGCTCGCTTCTTGGTATTTCTGCAGGCCGCCAGAGGCCGAGAGCTGGGCTTGGAGAGAAGCCGCGGCTGTGATATCGTTGGTGACTACAGCGGCATGGAGCTGCTTCTGAAGTGTGTGATGAGAACGGATGAGGGAGCGCGTTGCGCGGGAGGAGAGCGAAGAAGGCCTCTTAACCGTCGGCGGCCGGGTGTTGGAAAGGAGCGATTTTCGTTTGTGGATGTTTGAGCCCATGACAGTTGGCTGTATGGCCTAACCAGCTGAGCTGGGTAGGTAGTGTCTGTGTTTCAATCCATAGAAGAAGATCTCAATGATCGAGAATGCGGGTTCAGAAAGTCGTGGTCGGTAACCACCGGCGCTAGTGCAGCCCACAAACTAGGGTTTAGCGATATTTTGTCGAATGCTGAACATTCGTGATTTAGTCGACGACGAGCATCCACAACCACCGCAATGGCGCCAGGCAAAGATAGTAAGAAGAAAGGTTAGTTCCAATCCGATCATCTGCGGGCTCTGGAAACTGCGCCGCGCAGAATTTTGCCTACCGATCTCCACACTCGAGTGATCTGCCCGCTATGCGTTCCAGCATTTGCAAGATCAAAAGACCATAGAATAAGGAAGAAAATTAAGTGGTTCCAAATGCTCATATGTTTCTAGGACCTGTCACGGGCAAACATAATGCCAAAGCCTCCCTCGCCGCCAAAGCCGCCCTCAAAGGCGTACGTCCAGCCCCAAACTCTTCCCTGATGCTCCGTGCATCCTTCCCCATAGACTCCCTCCCAGCTTTCACTGACCGCTCCTCCAGAGCCATTCCAAGAAAGTCCGCAAAGTGCGCCTCTCGACAACCTTCCACCGGCCGAAGACCCTCCAACTCTCACGCGCCCCCAAATACCCCCGCAAATCCGTCCCCCATGAGCCCCGTCTCGACTACCACAAGGTCATAGTCCATCCTCTAAACACAGAGAGCGCGATGAAGAAAATTGAAGAGAACAATACGCTGGTTTTTATCTGCGATGTCAAGGCGAACAAGAGGCAGATCAAGGAGGCGCTGAAGAAGTTGTACGATGTAGATTGCGTAAAGATAAATACTTTGATTAGGTGGGCTATTTTTCAGAACACCAGATCTGTCTACACACAGACGGATAGGGGCTGACATTGGTTGTGCACAGACCCGATGGATCAAAGAAGGCATTTGCGAGGTTGACGCCGGATGTCGATGCTTTAGATATAGCAGCGACGAAACTGGCAATCGTCTAGATGGTGGTCGGGGTTGGTGGTTGAGACTTGTCTATGGCTTTTCAGGCTTTTGCAATGGACACGTTTTGCATCCAGTTTTTGCATTATGGCTCATGAGTGGAATATCCAATGCCGTGCGGACATATTATGCTTCCCCAATCTCTATTTTGGCCGCCAACGAATCCGCCGTGGTCATCCCGTAGGCATACATCCCGTAGACCTAGTCCCGTTATTTCCTTCCCCAAGTCTATCATCTCTCCCCATATAATTCCCACTTTCACCATTATCGTACAATTCCTCAGCGTTATTCCTCCCCGTCGAATCTACTATCCCCACTCCTCATTTCACCCCTCAATCCCCCTCACAATCCCGCCCCTCACATTCCCCCACCCCCCCTCATCATCTCCAAATGCCTCAACACACTCACATTCGCATCCAAAAACCTATCCACACAATTCTGCGTGCACGTCTCCTCCCCACTCGTCAGCGTACCCCCCGCGATTTTATTACCCGCCACGCATTTCGTCCAGCAAATGTCGGCGAGGTTGTGAACGGCTGTCGGACGAGAGCGTTAGCAACCCCTCCAAGCAAACATAGAGCAGCGGAGGGAGAGAGTAGGAAGGGATTGAGGGAAAGAAGAAGAAGTTGCAGGGAGGCCATACATTCCTGGATCTTAGCCTTTTGCATTTCATTCTTTAGCGATTGCTGGAGGTCGCGCTTTTCGGCGTCGGAGAGGCTGTCGATTTGGGATTGCGAAACGGATGGTGAGTCCATGGTTTCGAGTCGAGCTGAAAATAGGGGAAAGAAGGAGGGAAGGAGGGAAAAGTTTGAGGAGTGTTTGTAAGGTTTGGGAGAGAGTTTGGAGGAGGGTTCAAAGCTTTGGGTGAGCTCTCAAGCAAATAGATAGATAACGCGCTAATGATCGTAATGTATTATACTGCTTTTTGAATATACGTATTCATTTCAAAGCTTTACAATAACTCCAATCTTAGATTTAATAATCAGGTTAGTATTCAGAAACTTCAATTCAGATATAATATTGAAGAATAAATACCATACAAGTCCGCAAGATGTACTTGTCAACAGGGTAAATACTAGCGCCCTAGTACTGTACTAGCTAAAATTACCACACAGAAGCATCAGGACCCTCCAGCTGAGATGGTGCCCCACGCTATCTACATTCGCAATCACCGCAACATGGACTGTTTATGCTGAGCTCTTATGCCGGAAGTGACCTCTTTCAGTTGAAGACACTCAGACCTGAACATTTTGCGGCTTATAGCTCATCAAGTTCCTTGAGCCCTCTTGTACCAAACCCATAGCCATCGGCTTTGAATAGGTTCTGTTTGCGCATACGGTCTTGACATTCTCTCTTGGTGAAAATGCCGGGGCGTAGAAAAGCTCTACTGATCGGAATCAATTACACTGGTTCCTCCCATCCCTTGGCCGGTTGCGTCAACGATGCATGGAACATGCGAAGATACCTTGCCGATGAGCGCGGATTCTCCGAAAAAGAAGGCGACATGGTCATGTTGACGGACATTCCGGAACACAGTGGGAAAGCCTACGAGCCAACTGGCGGTAACATCATGGCAGCCATCAACTGGCTGGTGACGGGCAATCCCCCGGGAAGCTCACTGTTCATATCTTACTCTGGCCATGGGAGTATGAGTTGCCCCGAGTAGCTGGTGATGTCTGGTGGTTAATCTGACACCTCGACAGGTCAGGTCAGAGACCCTGATGGCGATAGAGGCTCTGGGTGAAAGACCCAGCTATAATCGATTAAAAACATGTGCTGATGTAGATGCAGGCTGGACGACACGATCTGCCCTGTGGACTACGAAAAGCACGGTCAAATCACTAGCGATACTGTAAGCCTCGTTGAGCATTGCTACTTTGATTGCCAAAATCTCATGTAACAAACCAGCTACACCGAGCGCTTGTCTCTACAATCCCACCCTACTGCAGAATGACCATTCTCTTCGACTGTTGTCATTCCGGCTCAGCCGTCGAACTCCCATATGTCTACCGTCCAGATTCTCAAGGCAATATCAATTTGATGGATAACGTGAAGAAAGGGATGGGCCTTGTCGCTGCCGCCTCAGACCTTATGCGGGGAGGCTTCAACCCGAACAAGATCCAAGATGCGAAAATGCTGCTCGGTGGAGCCACATCGTTCTTCAAAGGCTTGCAACATCGCGACGAACCTAGCAATGAGCATGGCCTTGGAGAAGAGCATTTCGTGGAGAACTGGAAGGGTGAAGGGAAGGATGTTTGGATGTTCAGTGGGTGTGCTGATGACCAGACCTCCGCTGATACTCGAATTGGTGGACAGCCAACCGGTTTGATCGAAACTCTGGTACTCTGTCAGTAGGTGCTAAGGAATGTACAGGCGCCATGTCGTGGGCCTTCATCAACACTATGACGGCAAATCCTCGACAAAGCTACGTTAATGTCCTTCAAAACACGCGGGTAGGACTCCAGCGGGAATACAAACAGATACCACAGCTGTCAGTCGGTGGCGAATACGATCTTAACCAGCTGGTCGCAGTATGTTGACTATGAACTCTTGATGGACTGATATGCATTGCTAACACAGGACACAGTTCTAAGCCAAGAGCCGTGGTTTTGGCTAAGAAGGTCTTGGCAGGGACAACTCTGATATTTGTCTGATACGAATTAATGGAAGCATGGCAGTTACGATTCAAGCAAAATTATCTTGCTAACTTTGCAACATACATGTTGACAACCTTGCTCATAACCAACCTCTCCCCACTTGTTCCCCAACACTTTCTCCAGCACCGGCTCACCCCTCGCATCCCCTACCCAAAGCAGCATGCTACTATCCGCGATCATCACAACCTTAGATTGACACTTCACTTGTTATCTGCATCACCTTAAAACCCGATCTAAAAAATCTCGCCGCGGTTTCGACCTCTGAATCGCTCCAGCTGATGAAATACCCACCGCACACCCCCACATATACAGAAGCCCTGCAGGCGTAAACCCATTCTTCGATTCCCTTTCCTATCGAGATGCCAACTCTCCCTCCCCCCAGCCCCCTCCACCCCCCCACTCCTCTCACCCCAACTACCCTCCCAGCCATCTCTCTCTCTCTCCCCCTCCCTCCGATCTCGAATCTCGCCATTTCCCCACTCCGCGACCACAAAACGCTTTGAAAAAACGACCGCTACGTCACCTCCTCGACGAAAAAGAGGAGGTAGGAGGAGCGACTACTACCAACGTCAGAAGGTAGACACGGGCTACAGAGGCTGCTTTTCGCTGGTTGGTGTGGCTTCGGTGGGGCGTGCTTTGGATCTGCGGAAGGTTTTCGCGTTGGAGGTTCTGTGTGTGGTTCTTTCCGCAGTTAGGATGAGCGGGGATTTTTTTTTGGGTACCACTAAACATACACCCCTTTTTACTACATAAACGCCCCCCGTTTACTACACATACACCCCCCCCAAATAGGTCTAGCGGCTACCCAACTAGGGTTTGGCAGCTTTGAAACAGAAGAACATCATACCTTAAAGATACTTGAATTTATATGGGCGGCTCACAAAAAATTAAGTATCTTTGAGGTCGATATGTTTTTGGAAGCTGATTTACATTTGCAACTACATATCAAATTTGAAACACCCCGTAGAAGCCTTCACCGTTTGGAGCTTCCTGCTGATGTTCGAATAAAGGCTCAGCCGAAGCTTCACCCTTCGCCCCCTCCATCCCCTCCATCCCCTCTACCTCCGCCCCGCGCCCTACCTCCTCCACCCCTCGCTTGTGTTTGCCCTAGCTCTTGCTCAGCTCGTTGCTGCAGACGCGCTTCAACGTGTTCAAATTGATTAGGTTCGCGTTGTGTAGAGTTCTCTAGCTCTTGCTCAGTGCGCGTACGAGCTGCAGTTCACTATCTAAACGTAGAGTAGTGAGAATTTGCTTGAGTGTAATTCTTGAACGGCTTTGATGAGCTATATTTGCTTTGATCTGATTGATCAGAGTCAGTTTTCATAGTGCTGAATGAGATTCAGATAGAATAGAACAGTGATTATGAGCTGAATCTTCGATTCTGAGCAATCAATCCGCCTCGTCAAGCGATCATTTAGCTATTGCTTTGAAGGAACATTCGATGAGCCTTGAACCGGCGTGTAGTCTCTTTTGCCCGACAGGACTCGAATTTTTACCGCCTCTATCACACTTCAACCAAATTTTATCCTTGATTCTCCGCTTGTTTTTGCTCGAGCGTTTGATATTGAGCGCGTAAGCGTGAGCTCCAGCCCATGTATTGGCGGCGGCGATAAGCTCCTCGTGGTTCACATAGAGCTCACCCACTAGAGGGGGTGCAAGATCCATGGCGGCGATGAGGTAGGGTGGGTGGTGGGTAGGTAAAGTGGTTGGTTGATGAAGAACGTGTGCGCGTTGTTATGATTATCGAGCCGCTAAACCCTAGTTGGGTAGCCGCTAGACCTATTTGGGGGGGTGTATGTGTAGTAAACGGGGGGCGTTTATGTAGTAAGTGGGGGGCGTCAATGTAGTAAAAAGGGGTGTATGTTTAGTGGTACCCTTTTTTTTTTGGGAAAGATTTGGGTGGTAGAAAGGGGTTAGCGCCTTGCATGAAAAAGAATACGACGAAGATGTTGACTACTTCCCACTTTGTAGAAAGGAGTTCTGATGGGTGTGTGATTTTTCAGCTACCGTACTCAGAGCTACATATCTACTTTTGTTGTGCGGCCCACTGCTCCCAACTGCTCCACCACTTGTGGCTTCAACACCACGTCTTTGACTTTCCCCGATCTCCTCGGATTCGATTTGCTGACTTTCTGGCCTGCAAAAACATTCCAGGCTTTCAATAACCACCATCGATCCGAACAATCACATCGACGGTTTCGGGACCTAAGACGGGATTAGCACGGGCCGAGCGCAGAGAGCGAGCGAAAGAGGAAGTGACCATAATGTGGGTCTTGCGACATGACGATTCTCGAGCCTTCTTTGAGCGGTTTCACGACCGCAAGAGCTAGCAAGGGGCGATCTTGGTCAGCAGCAGCCTCTTCCTAGCAAGTAAGAAGGGGCCAGTCGGATCCATACTTGAGTATCTCGCTGGCCGCAATTCGAGCATGCCATTTCCCTGCGAGTCTTGAGACCCGACCGCAACAAACCCAGGCGGCTAGTATGCACCGGATGGCCTGAAGCCGAATTCCTGCAGCGGAGGCGGCCAGATCAGTGGCACCGGTTTCGAACTGGCAATGATGTTGTCGTGGATGAGGTTGCCGTCTTTGAGCAGGAAGTCTGGCGGGCTGCTGCCCGTGGTGGTGGCTTGGAGTTGTTGTCATCCGAAGCCGTCGTCAGGGTCGTATAGGCGGACGGAATAGGTTTGCGAGCCGCTGCTGCCGAGAAAGTTGGCCTTGGAGGCGTCCCGGAGCATCACGGTGAGGTTAAAGCTGTTTGGAAGGTCGCTTTCGTCCTGAAGTTGCTTGGGGGAAAGAGCGGTTTGGTGGAGGGGGTAGCGTGGGGATGCGGAGATCAAGTTGGCGAAGGGAGCGAGCGAGGCAATGCAAAAAGCTAGCGAGGTCTTCATGGTAGCTTTTAGTTGGGCAGATTCGGTGTTTGGTGTGCTTGACCTGGGGATTATAGGGTTGAAGCTCCTTTTTTGCTTCACATATATCTGACTGTGGTGGACAAAGTGACAGAGGCGGGGGGGGGGTTCTTATAGCCGGAGGATTGAGCTTGTCTGGAAGCCAAAATCGTCTCTTAGAGGAGATACTCGGCTCAAGCAGTAGACACAGAAACTCAGCACATCAATGAACAAGACTAAGCCGGGGTCCAAGCGATTGAGGGATCGAGCTTGAAAATACACCAACCCAAACGTGGATATGGCACGCGAGGAACGATGAAAGAGCCCTCAAGGGAAACACCGGGCTTCTGTTGATTGGTATCCTGGAGCGGGGCAAGCAGCACGTTGGAGCCAGTGCAGCTCCACTTTTGAGCAGCATTGCAAGAAGGTTAAGTGTCATCGCAGCTGCAGAGATCTCTTCTCCATCAGCAACGCTTATGAATGCTCTAGACTGACGTAGAACTGCCATACAGTCCGTTTGCCATGCCATGGGCGTTTCCAATACCGGACTTGGAAATAGTTGCATCGGAGCATAGCCATCTCTTGGCCGCTTGTGGGTTGCTTTATGTTGATACAGCATACTGCAGAAGGCACTACACAAAAGTAGCCCTCAGTATTGGTGTTCATCCAATAAGACTTTCTCAAGCGAGGCAATGTTGCTTCGCCGTACGTTTCGGCATCTTTTAATTTAGCATACCATCTTCAGCACATCAAGTGAAGAGCACGACTGGAACGAAAGACAATCGGAGATCGCAAGGTGTTGTGTAGTAGCTCCATAAACTCATACCCTGGTTGAGCTTCGTGGTTCTCAGTCGAAGATGACTGAGTGTGGTACTCGCTAATGTAAGTCAGCGGAGAAGACGCAAAACTGTAGATCTGGGATCAGGCCGGAGGAACCGAGCCACTTACAAACAACGGAGGAGAGAAAACCGAAGTCGAATTGACCAAAGTTGCATTATAACAGTACGAAGAGTCGGTTTGCATCAATGAGAAGCCGTATACGTTCCAGGCTACCTTGACTGCACCGGGCGAGCTGCGGGGCTATTAAAACCGACCATCTCCGAGCGAATTTAGAAAGTACAGGACACAAAATCGTCGTCTTCGTCGTCTTAAATGGGGATCGTTGACTCACGCTAGGTACTAGGTACGGAGTGCTGGAAATAAAAGCCTGCAAGAAGAGCGTATTACTACCTTAGTACCAATGAGCCTTAGAGCGTCAGCTCAGAGCGGGTACCATTTGGTTCAAATACACCGGGTTAGCCAGGCACACACAAGACAGACCATTGTTGATACACTATAATTGTTGAATCTGGAATGCAAACGGGAAACATGATACAGAGGATGGTGAGGAAAGACTTATCCTACACGAATGACTATCGACCACGTCGTGCAGAAGTCTGAGGAATGGAAAGGAACTGCAAAGCATCGGCCAGCCAGCTTCCCATGGACAATGTATCTCTTATAACTTGAATCGAGAACTTTAAGCCCAAAATATGTGGAAAGTAAGGTACTTAGAAAGATTTCACAAGATCCAAAAGCGAATCATTGCTTCTCCGTTGTTTTACAGTCCCTGCACCTTTCTATAGCTTGGCGGCTTTAATGTCCTTCTCAAGATCTTCACGCTGTATGGCGGAATCAATGAGATTGCAGAAATTGCCGTCACGCGCCACACGAAGCCCCAGCTCCACACATATCCTAGATCAAAATATCCCCCAAGAAAAGGAATGCTACCCAGGAAAATAGCCATGGTACCTAGTAGACTCACGATCATGATCCAATGCCACGTCACCACCTCGAAAGCGACCATGATGAGCTCATTGATAACAAGGACAGTGAAGGAAACACTGACCATGCGGTCACTATCAACACTGCCGACAAGAATCTGACTGAGCCCTTGAATGATGCCGCCTTGGTAGATGCTAACGAGGACCCAGATGAAGAAGGTGCGGTAACTAAGGGAGGCGCCGGTGGTGAGTTCTTTGTAAAGTTCTGGGTAGAGGTTTGCGAGGCCTTCATCAACATCGGTGTCTAGAACCAAGCTAAACACTGGAGCCATGGTGTAGACGGTTGCGTAGCCAACAAGGAGCCAGTCGCGGTATAAGGCGTGTGGTTCAAACTTTGTGGCGATGCTGTACACGGTCTGGCAGACGGAGATGATGAGCCCGCGATGGATGACGAATTGAGCGAGCTTGGCGCTGCGCTTGTAGGAGTTACGGCCATGCCACACGAGCAATTTGGTAAGGTGGTGAAATTGCGTTATGGAAAAGTCTGCGGCGAGGGAGGCTTGGCGGCCTTCTTTCCCAACAATACCAATACCAACGTCGGCGGCTTGGATCATGGAGACATCGTTGCCGCCATCTCCGATGCAGGCGACCCGCTTGCGAGTGTGGTGTCGAATTAGGGATGCAACGTCTGCTTTTTGTGTAGGAGAGCAGCGGCAAGCTATCACTGCAGGAAGGAGTACGGCGAGGGAGATGAACTCTTGGCGGTGGTGGGTCAGGAAGTAGGATAGCGATTCGCCGTCGATGAGGAGAGCAGTTGAATCAGATTTAGAGCCCAGTAGTGATAGTGCGTGAAGTGCTGAGGAAGCGCTAGGGGCACTGGGAAGTTTGGTGATGGTATGGATGTATTGGGTACGTGAGACGAGTTTGGCCGAGACGGCAACGCATTGAGCCGTTTCGACTTTGTCTCCTGTAAGCATCCATATCTTAATCCCGGCATTGCGAAGAAGCTCCAGCGAAGGTTTGACATCTTTCTGAAGTTTGTCTTCGACACCGGTAACGCCAAGGAGCTCGAGGTTGCGCTCGAGGTGGTCTTTGACAACTCGTGCCATACTAGAGTCTCGACGTTGTAAAGACATAGAGGCTTCCTTGTATTGATTGGAGAAATCGCGGTACTGGTGGGTTGATAGCTTTTTCCTGCCAATGACCAGAGTTCGAAGCCCCTCCCGAGCCATATTCGCAGTTTCTTCATCAAGCCAGTCGTTGGCAGCTACAATTGATGCCATGACCGTGTCAGCCCCCTTTTGATAAAACCAAAGTTCTCCCGCTTCATCTGCCAAATCTACAGTCGATCCAGTTCCCTGGAGGAATCGCAATATAACACCCATTCGCTTTCCTTCCGAAGTGAATGGAAATATGTCGAGAATACGGACTTTGACAACGATGCGTGAAGTGTCAACGGATTGAAGCGTGATGCTATGCCTATCTCTGTGCATAAGCCGGAGTCCTACGCTCTCCGTCCATCGGACAATGGCGATTTCGTCTGGAGAAGAGGCTTGGTACGTGGTAAAATTGTGGCCGTTGTCTCCTTCAGTAGTCGGTGTAACGTTATGGCACAGAGCCAGGGCAAGAACAAGATCGCGAACACGAGATCCTATTTCTCGCCGTGTTCTTGTCGTGGAGGCTCCAGTAGAAGCTGCGTGGTATGTGGATGACGGGGTCACTAATGGCGAGGTTTCGATCGCGTCAAGAGAAAATCCAATCGAGAAGCCCTGGCTTATGTAGGACGCAACTTCGTCCATTGCTTCATTAGCATAAGAAACCGTTCCAACATGAATTTTCTTGAGCTCCATTTCTGATATTTGCTTAGTGATTTCCTGTCTTAGAGGTAAAGGCATACATACCATTTTGCGTTAAAGTCCCGGTCTTATCGCTCAAGAGATACTCAATGCGACCAAGTTCTTCCGGTATCGTGCTAGTCCTGACCACAGTTCCCGGCATGCCTTGATCGCGTTCAATGAACCAGGCATAGACGGTCTTGCCCATATCCAGATTGACACGGAGGCTGATCGGGATGATTGTCGAGAATAATATAAGAAATCTTGTAACAGCGACATACCATTTCATATCCGGTCTGTTCTCGAAGCCTTCCAAGGTGACCAGAACAACGGAGAGCGTTAGGGTTAGAGCACAAAGGATCTTCGTAAGATTATTGATCTCGTGCTCGAGGAGGCCTGTCTTGGACCGCGAAGGGCTTGTAGATAATGCTTGCCGAGTTTGGGCACCAGTGTATACGACTACTGCTAGTACTGTCGCTTTAGATGCAATCACTGTATTCGCCCAGGCCGTGTTGTCAATATTAAGCGGCGCTGTGACGGCCTTCTGGTCTTGGTACTGAGGCTGCATTACGGCACCATCACCCTTTAAATACGGTAGGTATTCGACTGTACCAACAAATTCGTTCACCTTCCTGTCTGGTTTGCCAGCGACAACTTTGAGCCGCGTGAAGTCACGTGGATCCAGCGGCTGTGTAAGAGGAGAAGCCAGACGCAACTTCCAGTCAGTCTCGCCATCAAGCTGGTCAGTGCGAATAAAAGCCTCTCCGACACCCCCGCTGTCTGAGGAGGATTGCTGCGCTATGTCTGTAAGGCTTGCATCAGGACCAGCATTTGAAGGATCTGGGTCAATTCCAAGAAGGGGACTTTCTGCTTTAGACGGTTGTGGTTCGAACGTGGTAATAGCTGACTCGACGGTGTAACATTTCAGAATCACCAAATCAGCGGGCACCCTTTGGTCTTTACCCAGTTTCAGTACGTCGCCGACTTTGAGGTCCCGAGACTTGATTTGTATTTCGTCGACTTCAATATTTGATGTTTGCTCTGTATGGTGTCCATCAAGATTCTCCTCCTCCTCCGCAATTGCATCAAGACGAGTGCTCTTATGTCTGGCACCGCCCCTAGTCTTCCGTGATTTCAGTCGAGAGCTGTTCTTCCTCCCAGTTTTAACCACCATGCTTTTCGAAACATCTCGTAAACGAAGAACAGTATATGGTTCTTTATTTGATTCCCCGTCTCTCCTGCGCCGTGCAATGTCATCTAACGCCTCTTTCCCGAGAGTAATAGCAAGAACGCACGCTAATGGTACAACATATGTAGACACGTAACCAATTCGCAAAAAGGGTATAAGTTGAGACAGAGCCACTAAAAGGAAATACATATTAAAAAAGAAAGAGAACTCGTTGTAAAGCGTGCGTGGGAGGAAGCTCCAAGGGGTATATTTGGCGTTCGAGACCGCGTTGGGTGGAAACCGAGGGGGTGGGTATTGCCCGATGTTGATATTCCGAGACGTAACTCCGCCCTGGGTGTCTATGGTGTTCTCTGGGCGAGAACTTGCGCGCTGTTCAGCGGTAGACATGAATTTCGGTAGCCATGAATGAGAGGAGACATGTCCCTTCACACCATTTTCGTTGGAATTTTCTGAAGCGTGGCTGGTGCCATTGCTCAGAAGAGGCGCCTCATCCTCCCTTGAATTGGAACTTCCCGCTGCGTCCCTTGGATTACTGCTGCCTTGCAGCAGTCCTCGAGAGTTTTCCTCGCCATCTCTGCCATCATCATAATCGCCACTATAATCTCTGTTATATCCAAATCCCTTTGATCTCCCAGCCCGTAAATTTCTCAAGGGTATTTGCATTTCAGTACGCCGCTCCCTCCAGGCATCACTACGTCTATCACCGTAAGGTCGGTCCACTCCATGAGCAGCAATCGGATCCAGCTCATGCAGATCGAGCTCTATATCGGAGTCGGAATCCTCTGCGTTAGAATCCGGAGCATTCGGCTGGTGATATTGGTGGGCTCTTGACATTGTCTGATTTGATGCCGTAGTACAAGCTGGTCGGTGTGGCCAAGAAGTAATATCTTCACAGTTGATATTGACATAGTCTGGAGTTTAGAAAGATGATAGAGGCGAACTGAGAAATGTAAGGTATTGCCTAAACTCCACGTACTCTTTCTTTGAGCCTCTGTAATCGTGAGCGGGAGGCGATCTCGAAGGTGGTCCAAGCTTATGCGCTAGCAGAACGCCGAGCCTGATGACAGCTCGCCGCATACTCTATGCCAGACTTGAGCCGGAGTAAATATGGTATCAGCCATACTGACCTTGGTGCTTTCTTACTGTTTTTTGTTGCCATCCAATGCTCTCCGTCCTTGGCTTGTAGGCATAGTTGCCTGAGAAGCTTGAAAAGGCCAGGAAGCAGAAGTTCCGCCGCCTATATCTCTTACGGACTGACAATTCTCTAAAATTGCGGCCCGAGATCACGACAGTTGAGCTGAGGTGGGATTATCCTTTAAAGACGTATCTCGAATACGAACTCAAATGGATGTGGAAGCTTCGCAGTTGGATCAAGATGAAGGACTCGGATCGTGGCATCCCGCTATAAGACCAGACTCGCACTCCGCAACCCTTAAACACAGCCAGCAGGCAGAGGAGAGTAGCGGGGGCTTTTCGATTGCTGAAGTTCAAGCGGCCGAGTCGATATCACCAGACTTTCCTGTGCCATATCCGCCTTCCGCAGCTACACAGCATGATTCTCCCCTCTCGGCGGAGAACGACAGCCGGGACGATCCATATCAGAGAGATTCGCAATTAGGTTTGGTCACTAACGAGCATATTATATCTGCTCCGAACCATGTGCTTGCAACAGAAAACGATGGGTCTAGCAGAGAAGAAGAAATCTTAGAATATACCAATTCTGTCTTCCGGAACTCAGTGGGTTCAGCAACGGAAGATGGTCACCAACTACAATCTCAATCTGGGCATGGAAATCAAAATCATGACCTACACATTCCGTCTGTCGTACGCAATACCAACGGAGACCCTGAATCGATATCCCCTACGCAATCAGCGTTGGGCGACAAGGACGGGGTTACAGAGCTAGGAACGATCGGTGAGCTTGGACAACAACCTCGAAACCTGTTGGAAATTTTCGGCGCCATTGATCGTACGAATTCGTTTCCTGAGGTTCCACCTTTGCGCCACCCAGAGCAACAGCCAATCCATCCCCTCTCCTATACACAAGCACAAGACATCATGGAAGAGGATGAGATGCTTGTAGATGTTAGACCCGGTAAAGAATCATTATATGGCGAAGGGCGGGGGGCATTCGATCCTTTCGACTCTACCACAGATGGAGACGAAACTAGTTTTTTCGTCAACGCAGGCGGTGTTCGTTCGGAGGTTCCGATATCGCCTGCTGATGAGGAAGCAAGATTTGAGGAGGGCCTACCTTTAATGCCATCAGGATCCAATGTTGACCAGACCACGGACGGCCTGAGTGGGTTGTATGATGGGCAGGCATTTCCTCCTCGGGTGCCACAGGTTTCCAACGGCGGTTACCACGCAGAAGCTGAAATTGCCTCACCTGACGAGTCATCCCATTTCAGACCCCAACCACTTGACCGTAAATCGACAACTCAGGTCCTTCATTCATTACAACATGTTTCTAATGGGATCGACTATGAAGAACCAGGACAGGACAGCCCAACGAAGACCCACCCAGACGGGGATAGACCGACAACTTCGAAAGTTACAGCGGTTCCCGAATCAGCTGGTCCTGGCCCAAGACAGACCGTAGAGCCAAATGTAGAGCTCGACTTCTTCGGGCAAGACCCGAAAGACGAAGATCTGGCCGCGATGTGGCAGGCTGCACTAGGCGATGACGAGCTCCTTGACGAAGACGAGCCTTCTGTGGACCCGGCAGCATTTTTCGATGATGATGGAGAAGGCTTCCTAGATGTTACCCACGAAAGCTCATTGGATCAGGTCCAGTCTCAACATATGCCCTTCCCAGGGAACATGACGCAAGGATTTAACGATTCGGATCGCGAAAACACCGGTGGGACCTTTTCACGACATCAATACACGCCTACCCCTAATACACAACTCTCGGCCATAACTCAACAGCTCCCGCAAGCGACTTTTGGCATTAGCCGTTCCAGTGCAGCGTCAGCGGGTTTCATAAATACGCCACACCAGCAGCCATCCATTGCTGATGGGCTGTCTTCGACAAGACCGAGAATGCCGCAATCGACACAGAGCTTTGCTGATAAATCGAAAGGAGGGTATACCTCACCTTACGACCTCCCAATGGATGTCACGCGCCCAAAGAAGCGGAACTATACACAACATACCCAATCCGGGCTCAATGCCCAAATCGCTGCTAACAACTCGGCTCCACCTAGGAGCAGTAGTATGTATACCACGGGATCTACAAGTATTAACACCCCTCCGCCGTTGCCCAGTGCAGTCGGGACAAGCCCTTCTCTGTCAATTTCGAATGCTCCTCCCACACTCAAATCAAAATCCTCATTTTTCGAAGAGCTCCCTTCTGTCAAGCCTCGTCCGTCGAGCGGCATGGCCAGAGCTGCCAATCCTCAGACAAATATTCCTCGACAAACGCCTCCGCCGAATGAACCGCCTAGGCCAAGTCCAGCACGACCAGCGTCAAGCTCTTCTGGTGTCGCTCAGTCTTACCAGCTCCTTCCTCCAGAGCGAATGAATCCATATGCTAACGCTTCTCCGTTGGAACCTGTGACTCATGCGCTGCCCGTTTTGAATTCAAGATATTCGCCAGCTCCAGTGTCACAACAGGCTGTGCCTCCACCACGTAACCGCTATGCATCATCTCCTTCCACTGCTCCTCGTCCTCAATCAACGCAGATCCTGCCCTTCCAACCTCGTACATCCAGCCCACTAGCGGTTCAAAATACCACGGCTTCGCAGAACGCTCCTGCCCAGCCATATATTCGACAGGCATCTGTCTCAGAAAAGATTTCGCTTCCAATACTCCAGCAGGAGAATGTGACCCAACAGCTCCGGGAATCACCCCAGTCTAATCGGCCTTCACCTCCTTCTGTTAACAACCGTTACACACCTTCTAGCAGCTCGCCCCCATCCTCATATCCCGTACCAGCTTATGAGTCTTATGAGCCTGGTCATGCTCCCACCTCTAGTTTTCTATATAGTCATTCTCAAAAGCCCCCACAAAGCATCTCAGACAACGCAAACATTGATCCTCCCCAAAGGTCGCAAACCCAATCTCCGAGTGCTATGAGGTCAAGACCTGATTTACCTTCGAACGTCAAAATCCCTTATCAGCGGCCAGTTTCTGTTAATCATAGTTCGTATGGGAATGAAGCTCCAGCGCGCTCAGCAGCTATACACCAAGAAGATCAGCGCAAAAATCCAACTCCACCAGTAGTTAATTACATCAGATCATCAGATGGCCGTGAGAATGATCAGTTTGAGCGCTGGAAAGGATGTCCAATATTTACTTTCGGATTTGGTGGTACTATCGTATCAAGCTTTCCGAAACAAATCCCACGATACGCTGCTGGCCAAAGTTTTCCGCTTATTAAGTGCAGCCCTGGAGAAGTGAAGGTTCACACAGGTAAAGCTTTTCCGCTCGAGGAAAATATCGCAACTTTCCCAGGTCCCTTAAGATCTAAGAGCAAGAAAAAGGAAGTTCTTGACTGGCTACAAAAGCGGATCGTTGAGCTTGAGAACGCTCAGTTTCCGCTTATCCAAACTACGACCCTTCCGGACCCCCGTAAGCGTCATGAGGAGAAAGTCATTCTTTGGAGGGTAATTCAGACACTTGTGGAAAACGATGGGGCCATCGAAGGAAATCCTATTGCAGAGCGCTCTGTGAGGACCATACTGTCGCCAGAATTGGCTGTAGGCGACGACGCGAAAATACCCCTATACACCTCCAACGCTCCTCTTGTTGGTATCTCAAGGTCTGTTGGCTCGGTCAATTTATCAAAGACAGCCGATTCGGGGGCTGTAGAAGGTTTGCGTAAGATCTTGTTGCACGGCGAGCGTGAAAAAGCTGTCTGGCACGCTGTAGATTGCCGGCTGTGGGGACATGCGATGCTTTTAGCATCTACTCTCGAAAAAAGTATCTGGAAGCAAGTCCTTCAAGAATTTAACAGCGAAGAAGTCAAAGCATATGGCGATAACACCGAATCATTAGCCGCCCTGTACCAGATCTTTGCGGGTAACTGGGAAGAAAGCGTCGATCAGCTCGTTCCGCCTTCTGCCCGAGCCGGTTTGCAGATGGTCAGCAAGGCCACAATTGCTGGACCCCTGAAGAATGCACTGGATGGCTTAGATAGATGGAGAGAAACTGTGACCTTAGTTCTAAGCAACCGTACTCAGGATGATGGGAACGCTCTGCTGGCTCTGGGACGACTACTGGCTGGCTATGGCAGGACCGAGGCAGCACATGTGTGCTACATTTTTGCCAAAAATTCTGGACTCTTTGGTGGACCTGATGACCCTCAAGTCAGCGTTGCCCTTCTTGGAGCAGATCACTTGCAGCAGCCGTATGACTACAGCCGGGACTTTGATAGCATCCTTCTCACAGAAGTATACGATTTTGCTCGCACAGTGCTTGCGCCTTCGGCTGTTGTGACTGTATCGCCACATTTGCAATCCTATAAGCTGTATCATGCTTTGACTTTAGCTGAATACGGCTATCGGTCTGAAGCACAAAATTACTGTGATGCTGTTACAAGTGCATTAAAGTCAACTACAAAGCTATCACCGTATTATCATAGTCTCCTTTTTGCAGCTCTTGGGGATTTAGGTCAAAGGTTGCGGCAAGCACCAAAAGATGGTTCGACATCAATGATAGCTGGACTTAGTATGGACAAAGTGTCGGGTTCTGTCTGGACCAGGTTGAATCAGTTCATAGCAGGGGACGAGAGCGACGCGGAATCGACTGCTTCTGGTCTTGTGCACGACACCGCCGCCGGGCCATTTGCCAAAATCGCTGGGGACTCACCAAATATTAGTCGACCACCATCATCGGACGACTTATACGGGTCTTATCCTAAAATGGGTGGTATTCCTCCACCGTTACCTACAGCCATTGGGTCCAACTCCCGCTATGCTCCTACTAATCAGCATACTCCTCGTTCATCACTTGAGCAACCTGCCCGACCATCCCAGGAGTTCCAACGACCAGCACAGAGCGAGATTCTCAGGCCTCCGTTCGCTCAGCAACGAACCCCTCTCGCCCGGTCAAGATCGGCTTCTACCAATCCGTTACAAGGACAGCAGCAGCATGACTTGTATAAGCCACCAAGTCAGCCTTCAATGTACACTCCGGCAACAGAAAGCTACCTGCCAACCCCCCCTTCGCAGCCTCAGTTTATGCCCACAGCTCCTCCTGACGACATCTCATCATCTCTTTACCAGGAGAAGTCATACCAACCATCCCCTTCATTGAAACCAGAACCACCCCGGGAAACTCACCAACCTCATCAAGAACCTCATTCTAATAGTAACTATGTACCATCAACCTCTGAGGAAAACCCGTCTACGTCGTCCTATAACCCTGGGCAATCCACTTACGAGCCTCCATCTAGTTACGACTATGATCCGCCTCCGTACGATCCCGAAAATCAAGACGGCAACGAAAGTCCCCAGCCAAAAAGTTCAGAGAAGGAAGAGTCATTCATGTATGGCAACAACAACGATGATCTCGCTACGAAAGCTGCCGCCCCCAGGGATCAAAAGGCGCAGAAGGATCGGGAGGCGGACGAGGCCTTCAGGAAGGCTGCTGAGGTCGATGGTACACTTTCCCACCTTCCCATCTTTTGTCCGCTAAATTAATGGATTCAACAGCCCAAAAAGGTCCTACACTAAATGCCAAAAAGTCTTGGTTTGGTGGCTGGCTTGGCGGGAGAAAAGAGTCGAACGATCTCAATCAGCCTGCAGGCAACGCTCCCATCAAAGCCAAGTTGGGCGAGAAAAGCTCCTTCTACTATGACAAGGACCTCAAAAAATGGGTGAACCCGAAGGGCGGCGATGCTTCTGCTGCCGCTTCTCCTACCCCTCCTCCACCTAGAGCCCCGCCACCATCGCGAGCAGTTAGTAGCGCAGGAGCTCCTCCTCCCTCCAATAATATGCCTCCGGTCCCTCCTCTCCCAGCTTTGGACACGCCGCCTATCAATGTCACAAGACCACCTACAAGTACTCCACGTAGCACGTATTCTCCTTCAAGAAGTGATTCAAGTACAGTCGCAGCAGAGGGGGCTTTCGATAGCGAAACAGCTTCTACCGTATCAGCGGTGCCCAATGGACTCGGTCTTTTCGCACCATCGTCAGCACCACCTTCGAGACCGTCGACTGCAATGAGCAATGCGAGCACTATCGACGACTTAATAGGAGTACCACAGGCAAGAAAGGGTGGGACTGTCAAGAAGTCGAAGAAGGGAAGGGGTTACGTTGATGTAATGGCTAAGTAAGAGTAGGTAAATTCGGAGAAATTAGTGGATTGGCGTCGTGTTTCTACTTCAATTGTATTACTGGGTCTTGAAAGAGTTCTCAATTTCGAAATTGGAGTCACTTTGGGAACCTAGTTTCAACTGTAAAATACCCTCCTGGCGGATGCAACTTTGACATTGCTAGATGAGCAGTGTCAGAATTCTGTAGAACTTATGTAGGAAGAAGATTCATAATTTTCGGGGGTGAGGCAATCACTTCCTGGCTAGATCAGGAGAAACGTATACATATCATCTTCTCTTTTCGAAAGTCCAATGAAGCCGACTACAAAGCCCGTTTGTTGTACGATTCAACAAGCCAATGTATCTTATACTGGATACTTCATGTCTTTCCCATATTCCTCATAGGATGGCAACGCTCAGGCTTCGGGCACCGGCTAGCTTTATCGAGTTGAAATGTACCGAAACGTGCATATTACACGAAACTCAGGACTTTCAAACGCGAGCAACTCGGAATCAAACTGTATGCCTGTTTTATTTCCTAAGCATTCAAAGGTCGGCCGACCAGTCGCAGAACGACACGGGTAGTGGCACGATATCGGTTTTCCGAATAGGGTTCGATTGGCTGTAGGATTTCGGCAGCTCAGAGTGGAAAGATGATGCACTTGTGTCTCCAAGGGAATGAACCGAGGGAATAGGTATATGAACTACGAATACCACGTTCTTCGTGTTGAGCTTGAAAATTTCGAGCAGGTATCGATGACCACCTCTAGCGAATCTGCTTAAGAAAAAGCTTGTGCTTATGCCGGCTTTGCATAAGGATTTCTTTCATTGGTTGATGGTCGAGTAAAAAAGTATAGCCAAGCTATAAGAGATGGGCTTCAAGACCCTAAACCAGGTGGATGTCACCGATGGCACAGTACAGCTTGTTGACGGTACGTCGAGCTATATTTTTCTCTCGAGCAATACCATATTACCAACGGCATCTCGTAGACCCGTATCATTCCCTAACTTTACCCAGACGACAATCGCCATCGACATTTTAGAAAATCGAACCTCGTCCTCGTGCCGCAACCATCGTCAGATCCAAACGACCCACTACTTTGGCCACAATGGAAGAAAATGCTGGCGTTTGGAACTGTCTGCATGTTCACGTTTTTGAACAATTGGGCTGGAGATGGTAACCAATCTTTCTTAACAATCTCCAAGTCTGTTATAAGATGGCCCTGACGATTCGGATCAGGTCCAGCAGGCGGCTTCGCCAACATCGCAGCCTACTTCAACATCGGCCTCAACCAGACCTCCGGGCTTCTATCCTGGTTGGTGCTAACGCTTGGACTTTCTGTATTGTCCCGAATCGTTACCGAAATCTGACTATTTCTTTCTCACATCTCTACAGAACTTCTTTTGGGTACCCACAGCCATTTACTTCGGCAAACGACCCGTTTTTCTGACCGCATGTTTCTTGCTCTTTGTATGCTGCATCTGGGCTGCTATTGCGAAGTCCTTTGAGAGTCTTTTGGCGGCGACGATTGTGGGTGCGTTTGCGGGAGGAGCTACGGAGGCCCTGGGAGCGGCGATAGTGAACGTACGTATAGCTTTCTTTCCCCTTAGCTCTAGACGAGGGCTCTTCGAAAGATTCAGACTTGTGGCAAAGAACTGATTAGACTCAAGGACTTGTTCTTCCTTCATGAACGAGGCTCGAAGATGGGCTACTATATTATAGCTATATCCTGGGGAAGCAATATCGGGCCTCTTTGTGGAGGTTTCATCATCGGCAGTAGGCTTCTTCATCTACACTACCTTATCTTCTACTGATTCTCCAAAGGTGTCGGATGGAGATGGCAGAAATGGGTCAGCGCCATCTTCCTGGGCATCAACTTCATCATGGTGTTCCTCTTCGTTCCGGAAACACGTTTCCACCGCGGTTTAGATCCTTCAATTGACCCAGAGGTGGTTCAGGAGCCGAAAAGTAGTGTTGAAGTGCAAACCCAAGTTTTCGACGACGGCACTTCGAAGGAGTCCGGTGAAGGAGTGAAGAGTGTCAGAAAGACGTACCTTCAGCAGCTGAACCCCTGGTCTGGAATCGATCCCACATCGTCGTACCTTAATCTTTTTCTGCGCCCTTTCCCCCTAACTCTCTACCCAGCATGTCTATTCGCTACCTTGGCCTGTGAAACCCCCTCACAGTCTCGAAACAAAATCGCTGGAATCTGATCCGTTCCCTAGACTCCATCTCCCTCGCTCCCACCGTCGTCTTCAGCATCGTCTCCTCTTTCGTTTTCGAAGCGCCCCCCTACAACTTCACAGCCGGCATAAACGGCCTAGTCAACATCCCCGGTCTCAGTGAGTCTCCACTTCCTTCACCCCTGTTCTAATCCGCCCATTCCCCTTTCCTGACACCCACACCAACTTCTCAGTCGGCAACGCCATCGGCGCCTTCCTCGGCGGTCACCTAACCGACAGCCTCTCTCGCCGCACCGCGCGCCGCAACCACGGCATCTTCGAACCTGAATCTCGGCTCCCCCTGCTCCTCCCCCCAGCCCTAATCGTCACAGCCGGCCTCCTCCTGGTCGGCTTTGGCTGCGAGCAGCACCTGCACTGGGCAGTCATCTACGTCGGCTTCGGCTTCATCAGCGTCGGCCTAACTGCAGTCGCGAATATCGGCATGACGTACGTGATGGATAGCTATTTTGCCGTGGCGGCGGAGTGTCTGCTGATGATTAACGGGCTGAAGAACGTGGTTGCTTTCGGATTTATATACGCGGCAGTGCCGTGGGTGCAGGGGCAGGGGTATGCAAGGTGCTTTGGGGGGTTGGCGGGGATTTTTGTGGGGGTTTTGCTTTTCGCTGTGCCGCTCTGGGTTTGGGGTGCGAGGATTAGGCATCACACTGCGGAGAAGTGGGCGTTGATTAGTTGGTAGATGTGGATCGGAGCTGAATATGATTGTTAATGCTGTTCATGGACAATATTCCCCCTTATTGGGCCTCGGCTGATAACCTTAGGAAAAATTGAAAGTTCACCTTATGGCTTATGCTCTGTAGCTGGTAGTATTGGACCCGTTCTTGAGATGAACAAATACAGGCTGAGAGGCCCCTATCGACAGGGCAGAACATATTATCAGTAATACATCGAATCGACAAGAAAGACTCATTGTGCTATCGCCGTTACTTGAGCTGGGTAAAGGAGACAGAAAGATCGGAGTTCAAGCGGACTGCTCAGCACCGAGATTCACGGTAGGGACAAGTTTTCGACTGTTGGGGGTCGATAGGAATTGAGAACCTGGTGTTACGGAGCAATTGCTGAGGAAGGGAAAGTGCGAAGGACTTTGACAGATTGACATACATAGTAGCTTTTTAAAACCGCTAGTTCTTGGAATTGGCCGACAGAGATGGTACTGCTGGAGGATACTACTGTTGCAATGCAAAGAAGATTGCGTGAATGCCGCAGAGCGGATGGATCATTGCCTGTCCTTGTTCTCGAAGTGGTGACAATAGCGCCAGCTGTAACAGTAACAGCGATGCCATGGTTCAGTTCATAGTTCCGTATGACTGTCGCTTACCTTGCGTTGATTGAGATATGAAGCATAGAAGTTAACTTGTAGAATGCAGAGCAGCCCGACATTCCCTGAATTAATGAGACAAAATTGCTGAAGTAAAAGCTATATGGGGTATCGTGGAAATCTCGGAAGGCTACAGTAATACGCCGAAGAGCACCACCGATAGCAGTAGAAAATTTCAAGACATCGAAGCGAAAAAGATACAACTGCCTTGGAATTGTAATTCGCGGTCAGAATTCCATTACCATGCATCATGTCTGACCCTTATAAGTACCAGGACGAACGGCCTAATCCGACGTGAGATCTACTACGTCGGTGGTATTTGAGCCTCGAGACTTTTTGCGAGCACCTGTAATTTCCCAGTCATCACGCTCGCGCTTAACTCGTGCACGGGTGTTCGGGGTCTCTGACTTGATATTGGGCTCGCCTTTCAAAAAAGCAAGTTGAGCCTGCCTGGAAGTCAGATATTCTGCAAGCAGACATGATAATGGAGTATGACTAACACGCAAGTCATTGACCACTTGCTCGTGATCAGCAACTCTCGAGCCATCTCGCTTAGTGGGGGCCATTGCCGCTGATTGGCGAGGTCTTTCCGTGGTCTCTAGGTCTGGAGACGGGGTTCTGTCGATGCAGCCAAGCATTTGAAGAGTGCCTACCAAACTCGACATTAGAAGCAAGATTTCATAAGGACTCCATGTGAGCTTACGCTTTGACCGGTATAAGATGTTCCAGCAAAGAGGTTCCCCAAGTGGTCCATCAACCCGACGAGCCTGAACGCTGGGCGGTGGTTCCCTTCCTACCACATAGTCGGTGAAGCTGAGAGATGGGTCAGTCACAGCGCTATTAATTTGGTAGTGTGTAGTACTCAATGGTGTTGGCGATGGCCTTGCCTTTCATTATTTTCTCAGAAACATGTCCAACCCTGCTTAGGGGACGCTTCGACGAAATTGTAATAACTTCATTGTGTTTGACTCGCTCTATCATCAGTCGTATTTGGCCCAGCATTTGTACCTCCTTTGGGGTTACATCTGACCCCATCGTCTCACCTGAACGTGGCGCTATGTAAGACAGTGCCTCAACATTGATTGGCTGCACTTACTGATAGCTAATTCTCCAAAGCAGAGCTTACCAGATCTCCACTGACCCGAGCCTTCGCAAAACTGAGAAATTCTAGAGAAGACGATTTGTCGATCCTCCAAAGGCCGATTCTTCCATCCAGGTTTTCTGCTGACTTCGCTGTAGAATCCATTCTTATCACCATCAAATGAAATGGAGGCTCGAGCAGCGTCGCACCGACCCATCTCAAATGTATCGCTCAACGTTACTTTGACTTCGAAAGTGGCACCAGTAACTGCTTCGATATAATTCTGGCGTGTCCGTGGTTCCTCGTTCCCGATCGCATCAGGATCATCGTATAACGAAAGCGATTGACCGTTCGAGATGACCTCGACTTTCACGCCTTCGAGATGTGCCGAGGCTGGCATTGTATTGCTTCGAAGAGATGCCTTGGCTTCTAAACTACGGAATACAATGAGATTGGTATTGCGATTGATGATAAGGGGATTGTACCTACCACAGCTACTAATCCAAGGCTTCGTCTTTTGCGGCGTGGTTTCTCTGACCTCAGATCCCCAAATTGGCCACAATTCTGACGCGTCTCGCAAACGCGCGGGAAACTCTATACTAGGTCACGTGTATCTATGTTTCGCTCGATCTTCACGTAAGGTAACTTACGAGACGAATTATCTGGTGCTAGAAACTCTAGGAGATAAAAAGGCATCAGATTTACTTGGTAGGTTCATACTGCATTAGCGATCATTCGTAGTAATGGACCCTTCAGAGGAGCAGTAAAAATACAGGAAACCAAAAGCACGTTTTTGCTGACTTGCACAGGTGATTCTACGCTGTTTGTTTTCAGCCATGATGGGGACAGCTGAAGTCCATGTGAGCCAAGATGTACCTCAAGGTACCTTGACCTGCCAGTTTAGGTATGCCAGTCTTTAGAACAATCCATGTGAACCAAATCGTCCTCGGATCACAGATCCTATAACGAAGAGGAAGTTACTTTGCAATTTGTTTGGTTTAATTTTAATATTGGGGACAGAGAAGTGACCTTTGGCAGATCGTCTTCCTACCTGCACCATCAGCCTTTCCCTTCCCGACCATGCCAGTCTGGTATCTTCCTGAGTAGAGTCAAGTCCCGTATATGCATCGTAGTTTAATATCCTGCAACTACGCCACATAAAATATTACAACCCCTAGACATGTCCAATGAAACGAAAGATGAACAAGTTTTGCTAACACCCTTTTTTACTGCCGTTTTTTCGTATTGCCTCATAGGCGCCGTCCCATCCAAAATACTCCACGCGCTGCATACACCGAGAAATAGATCTTTCATCAAGTCCACCTAGTAAAGTCAAGGCTTAACACAAGCTTGTCTTCCTCGGCCATACCTCCCAAGGCTAAAGTCCCTCTCCACTCGTCACCCTCAACGTAAGAACGCGCACCTCCTCGGTCCTCGGTACTCATTCCTGGATATGCTACGGTTTGTGAGGTTGCAGTATTTCCGTAACGATTCCTCAGTTTGTTGATTTCCTTGAGTCTATTTCTCCAGCTAGACACGTATTGGTCTCCATTACGATTAGACCATGCAAGGCTGAAGACCGAGGCGTTGAGTGCAATCCGACGAACAAATGCGGGAAGAGCTGCAGCGGAAATAATCTTAGGCGTTGCGGCGGGAGAGATATGGGGCAATGACGCAGCGCATTGGGTCTGTACCCTGAAAAACTGCCTTTCTCGTACGTCCTCTTTCAGACCATCACTTCGCCCATAACCAGGTTCACGGAGATTGGTATCGTTGGTCCCGTCATCTTTTGGAGATTCTAAGGCTTCAGGGGTAACGATAATGTTTATGTAGTTGAAGTCAGACTCAAACGTGTCAAAGTTGAACGACAGCCCAGAGTCATTGTAGATGATTTTGACGAACTCATTACCAATGTGACGCTTCTTGTTAGTGCACTGTGGGTCGTTTCGAAGATCTGTCGGCATCATTGTAGGGATGTGGAAAACAATCTCTGTAACGCGATCACGCCAAGCATAGGTATGCGTACCGTCCTGATCAGACTCCCGGTCCAGACCTTGAGTGTTGAAGGTAGCGTTCTTCAGACAGACTTTGGTGCCGAGCCCTGAGAGAAAATTATTGTATGGTATTGACCCGCCTGTATTGGCAAGAATCTCTACCTCCGATGTCTGACCTTTCCCGAGGTAGATCACCCCAACCTTGTAGCCATCCACAGTGTCATTGCGATCGAATGTACTAATCGCTCGCTTTGAAATATCGTCATCTGGCAGGACTATTGGCTGCATAGGGATTGGCATTGGAGCAATGGTGGAGGCAAGCTGCAGGAGAACATGGCTGGGGAGGATACTTTCCGTGGATTGGCCTAGGTTTTGCACTGGAACATGATGTGGCGGTAGAGGTGCTGTGCATTGTTGGTATGTAGCATGTGTTGTGCCCGAGGCTTGTCTCTTCGTAAGTTGCGTAAGGCCGCTAGCTGTTGCAGTCTCTAGGGTCACGATGCTCATGCCCATCAGCCAGGTCTGCTTTGATACAGGGCCGTCTTCGCTACTAAATCTGGCGCTCGATGTCGTCTCTCCAAGATCTAAATAAGCTGTTCGGTGCATCATATCAAGAGTTACCTGACTTTGCTCCTCCATCGTATCGTTTCCATAGTCATCTTTCCAAGTAAGGCGTTTCGCTATCCAACCAACGTGTTTTGATCGTTCCTTGATATCGATGGATAAAAACCAGATTGTCATGACATGATATGCTAGGGCAAATACATACTCCGGTAGATCTTTGTGCACTTCAGCGGTGTGACTAGTCTCAGATGCCGTTCTGAGCTCCCCAGAAGTGCCACTGTAGCGAGGTGATGTAACGCTTGCTCTGGCACCAGAAGCGCCCACGGTTGTTTGTCGCTGCTCCCTCGAGTAGTCTATATAACTAATGCAGATCCCGAAAATGGCGCGAAGATTGTCGTCGGCAATGTTGCGGGAGGCGTTTGGAAGCCGGGCTAAGCCTCCAAGGAACTCGAGAATATCCACTGCTAGATGCAACTGGGTGATGAGCTTGGACATTTTACTGATGATATGTGGAAGGTAGGCAGATATGCTGTTTGGGATCTCGTAGCAACAAACGACAAGACCGTGGATACAGCATTTTGTAGCTCGATCCCACTTGCTGATGCCCTCTAAGAAGATGTGCACCGTCTTATCCATTCGAGCCCTGCCAAAGTGTTCGCGATAGCCAATAAGTATGATAAGAGCTTGGAATATGCACAATGCTACATCGCCCTTCTTCACTCCTGTACTGGCTGGCGGGTCACGAAAATTACCACGTCCAAGTATCGATAAAGCCCAATCTTGTAACTTGATCAGACGTGGGACTGCGCCCATAAATAACGGAAGATTACTTAATTGCGAAGGCAAGTGGACCAAGATGTAGCTATAAATTTCCCAGTCGCAGTCATTTTCGATCATATCCAGCATGGCATCTAACCAAAGGCCGGGCTCTAGAACGAGACCTTCCCTATCTCGAGCCTCATGAGCATAGACGAGTTGGCTTACATCTGTCGGGGGATCTGCGGGCAAGGCCTTCGAACCTGGGTACATCCAGAGTGGAGGGATTGGCTTAGTCAAACGATCTGTCCCATTACCAGACCTGGTAGTCGACCGGGAACGTCCTACGTTGGGTTGGTCTACCGTACTTATTCGACCTACTCGTGCTGCGTATGGATCATCATTTAAAATTCGGTTAGCCGTAAACTGTGGATAAGCAGAAGCCTCTGTCCTACACAACGTATCCGCTAAGCCCTGGCTATCTGGGAAAGGAACAACTTTGACAGCATATTTTGCGTCACATCGTAGGCGAGTGAGAAGCTTCATTGCGGTCAATCTTATATCAGTTAGAATTGTCTCGTTTGAAGCAGTAACAACCAGGATTTCGTAAATCTTCACGGTCCTTAGTGCCGAGTGTGGAAGGCATTGCAGGAACAAACGTATTAGACATGATGTGGTTTGATTTGCTCGCATTCTTGATGAAGTATCTTTAATCGCCAGAAGTCGCTTGAGTGTTGTGAGGATAGCTTGAAAAACCTCGTTGTCGGCATCCAGTGCAAAGTCTGTTGAAAAGTCTGCTAAAGCATTCACTATTGGAATATGTTCCTCGTTCTCCATGTATCGCAAGATATGTAGTATTAGATACTTGTCGTACGACCTGTTTCCTTCACCTTCTCGAACACTTGCATATACTTCTTTCATTGCGTATAGTACCCGGCAGCGTGTTGTATCTGCCTTGGCAGCATCCAGGAGAATAAGATCAACCAGCATGCTGGTATGTGAAACCCAGTTCTCGTCTGAAGGGAAGATGAGTCGTTCAGCCACCATGTAATCAATAGCAAGCCCTAAATCAGGTACATCTGCATACAGCCCCACATTGAGTAGCAGATTCACGAGACACTCTCTTTGTTGAAGACCCAATGAGCCCCATTGCGACGAGAGAACCAAAGTGATATGCTGTAAGTCTTTTGCTATCGAACCGTTCGTTTTCTTCGTATTCATTGGAACACTAGATATGAACTTGTACAGGGGTGACGCAGAGGTGACTTTGCTAGGGAATATCGAGTCTTCTCTGACAGCTTGTATTTTTCTAGCCTCTACGAAACGATCGAGCATATCATGAAGAAATGTCCAGTCCTCCTCAAGCAAGCGATCCACAAAGCCATTGTCATTGAGGAGATCCCCTACGAGATGCAGACATTCTGACCCAAGCTTTGACGAGCTCGTAAGTGAAGTAGCTTCTAGGCCGTTGGCGAGGGGTTGAATCGGCACTAAAGGTACCCCATCTTTTCCGTTGAAAGCGACGATCTGATTGATTATGAAGAGCGCTCCTCGAACGACGTTGTATTGTCTGTCAGCGGACGCCAATAAGATGTTCAAAAGGATGTCGAGGGCTTTGGCCTGATCTTCAGATCTGAGAAGATTGTGAAGACAAGTCCATGTATCTGCGCCTTTCACAATGTAAGACACTGCGCAGAGGACCTCGATACAAGGCTCCAGAGTAGATAATGGGACTCGTGAGTACTCTGTAATAGCTCTGATGATTTCGACCGCGGCATGGACATCACTGTCGACAATGGTTTTCAGGAAGATCCGTACCAAGCTGCTAACGAGCAAGACCAGTTGACGATCTTCGAAGGCGTTGGGGTTGTTGCACATGATGTCTGCGATCAGAGATAGAATATTCTTGAGACTGAGTTCCTCGCCGGCAAGCTCGGCGGATCGTCGTGACTTTTGCTTCTTCAAAGCTGCACGAGCTTTCATAGTGCCGTCGAAGATTTTCTCAAGGCGACTAATCAGATATGGAATAAGCGAATCTCCAAAAGGAATAAGATGCCGACCATCCTGAGCGAGCTGTCTCAGTGCCAAAATCTGTGGACTTGAGTCGGGCACAAGGAAAGGAGTGGACATCATTGTAAAAAGCCTGAGGCGGTCAGGGGTGTCGAGTCCAGAATGCGAAGCTGAAGCTGTGAGAAGGTAGTACCCAGCTTTTCGAGCTTCGAGGGTCGCAGCCTCAGTAGTAAGGTCTTCTGCGGCGGTCACTATTGCCATCAAGGTATCCACAGAATAATGTTTGATCTCAGCCGAGGCGGCTTTGACGGCCTTGATTCTCTCGTTGAGCGCGCGTCCATTGTCTAGATTTCTAAGGTGTCGTTCTCTGAATGTCTGCTCGGACTCGATAGCTTGGCTATGAGAGGAATTTAAACGTGTAGCTGGGGTAAGAGACAGGCTGGCCCCCGATCCTAAGCCCCTGCTATTTGTTCTACGCAAAGACGGTAGGCTTCGGCGCCCAACAGCTAGATCCCTTACCCTTTCTGTCAGCGTAGGTGTAGAGACATCAGTGTCAGGCGTCTGTTGGCCATCGTTCGTACTCATAGGACCGATGTTGGTGCAGAAGGTTGGTGAGATATATCCTGCTGATCTCGAGGGGGCTTGACGGCCTATATCCAGGAAATATGGTTATCTCAATTGCGTACAAGATGGTGCGTGTCTATATTGGTGCAAGGAGGAACGAGTAGCACAATGGATGAAAGTTGCCAAGGTAGGAGCGGATAATTGAAACCAAGGCTAGGATGCAGCACGACGGCGATTTTGCTGTCATAAAATCGACAAAATGAGATGAAGCGACGAATTACGCTCTAGCTGTGGGCACTTACTGTAAGGACATAAGGATTTTGATCCAGCAGAAGAAGCTCGGTAGCACCCCGCAACATCTCAACACTCACCAACATCGGCTTTTGGGGAGCGTCACGATGTGAATGCATTTCTCAGCCTGAATATACTACAGACAACATGTTCATCATTTCCGACCAGGCTGGTTCTTTGACATGAGGTTGTCCAGAAGTTCCTGATAGCAGCGGGGATTTGCAAGCGAACCTGCCTAACTCCTTTGCGTATGGTGCCGTAGGTGAATTTCTTACAGAGGCCTTCTATGAATACTACGCACACGCATGGCGGCGGATCGGCGGCTAATGTATCGCTTGATACAGCCGCCAACATTACTCATTGACGCCAATTTCTCTGTTGTGAAATCCTGTCTACGGGTCGCCATTGATTTCGAGCTTGCGCCCGGCACTCCCAGCTTGGCAGTACCATCCAAGCTATGGCTACAGACCTGCAAGGGCTAGCCCAGATCTTGGAGGCGAGCTTAGATCCTTCGAAGAACAAGCAAGGTCAGAATTCAAGCTCAGAACTCTTGGTCCAAAGCAACTGACTCAAGTAGCGGAGCTCGCAATTTTGGAAGAGGAGAAGAAGCCTGGGTTTTCCGTGTCATTACTCCAAGTTGTGGCCACAGAGGCTTATGGAGTGACTGCGCGACTTGCCAGTGCCCTGTATTTCAAGAATTTCATAAAGAGGAACTGGACAGTGAGCTCCCAGCTAGACACAAGCTAAACCCCACCATATATGCTAATCCAGGTACGCAGGATGAGGATGGAAATTACAAGCTCCCTCAAAAAGAAGTTGCGGCAATAAAACAAGAGCTCATTGGGCTCATGATCTCTGTACCCCCAAATATCCAATACCAACTCGGCGACGCCATTGGGGTCATAGCGGACAGCGACTTCTGGGAAAGATGGGACACCCTCGTGGATGTACGTGTCCACCACGGAGCCGACTGAAAGAGTGTAGCTTACGTTTTTGTAGGATCTTGTCTCTCGCCTGACGCCTGACAATCCTACGACAAACAACGGAGTGCTCCAGGTTGCTCATTCAATCTTTAAGCGATGGCGACCGCTTTACCGCTCAGACGAGCTTTTTACTGAGATCAACCATGTCTTGGGGAAGTTCGGCACACCTTTCTTAGCTCTACTTGAGGTGAGCTGGCCCGTCCATCTACAACAACCTTGTCATGGGTTTCGAACTAATCTTATCTCATTGTAGACTACTGATGCTATGATCCAACAAAACGAAAGCAACAAGCAGACATTACATCAACTTTTCTCCACTCTTAGCCTAATCGTCAAGCTCTTCTACGACCTCTCTGTCCAGGACCTACCACCAATATTTGAGGATAATCTCCCGGCAGTGGCGGCGCTGCTCCACAAATATTTGACGTACGACAACACGTTGCTTCAAACTCAGGATGACAACCAAGCTGGACCACTAGAGCTCGTAAAGTCTGGAGTATTTGAGGTTTTGGTTCTGTATATACAAAAATACGAAGACGCATTTGGGCAGCATGTGGAACAATTCATTGGAAGTTCGTGGAACCTTCTGACTACTGTAGGACCGGAGACAAAGTACGATATCCTTGTCAGCAAAGCTTTACAATTTCTGACAGCCGTGACCCGAATTTCGCAACATGCTCAGACATTCAACAGTGAGAGCACGATGAGCCAGGTTATAGAGAGGGTTGTTCTGCCGAATCTAACGTTGCGAGAATCCGATATTGAACTGTTCGAGGACGAACCCATTGAGTTCATTAGACGAGACCTTGAAGGATCAGACAGTGACACCCGGCGGAGGGCTGCAACTGATTTTCTTCGGCAGCTAATGACACAATTTGAGAAGATGGTCCCAGAAGTCGTGTTCAAATACCTAGAGCACTATCTATCTGATTATTCCAAGGATCAAAAAGCCAATTGGAAGTCCAAAGATACCGCTGTCTACCTCTACTCCTCCGTCGCTGCCAAAGGAACAGTGACAGCTAGTCAGGGTGTCAAAAGTACCAACGAATTTGCTAATGTCATTGAATTCTTTCAGACAAACATAGCAAAGGATCTAGTATCAGACGTTGGTGTCGAACCTATTCTCAAAGTTGATGCTATCAAATATCTGTATACTTTCAGGGGTCAAATAACCCGAGACCAGTGGCATGACGCTTTTCCGTTGCTAGTGAAGCATTTAGGCTCTTCAGACTACGTCGTGTACACCTATGCTGCAATAGCCCTGGAACGCATCATGGCCTTGACAGATGATACCAACCAGCCAATTATCAGTCAAGCGGATGTACAGTCATTGTCGGCTCAATTACTTGAGCATTTATTTGGACTGGTAGAAAAGCACTTAGCGCCGGAAAGAATACAGGAGAATGAGTTTCTCATGCGGTGCATTATGCGAGTTCTCATCGTGATAAGAGAGGGTGTGGTACCAATCACTGATAACGTTCTTGCACATTTCGTAAAAATCACACAATCAATCAGCCAAAATCCGAGCAATCCAAGATTTTACTACTACCATTTTGAAGCCATAGGGGCATTTATTCGGTACGTTCCTGCGAACTCCTGGCAATCCTCACTACTGACGTGCTTAGATTCGCAGCTCCTTCTCAGCCCGAGAAGCTCGAAAACGGATTTTATCCATCGTTTGCAGGCGTACTCCAAAATGACGTTCTAGGTAAATAGCGTTTACACCAACTTAGTGGACCATGCCTGATCACTTGACAGAATTTGTACCCTATGTCTTTCAGCTCTTTGCTGCTTTACTCGAAGCTAACCCCTCCGGGTCCCTATCCGAATATTACCAATCCTTGATACCCCCAATCCTGAATCCCGGGCTTTGGAGCACTAAAGGAAATGTGCCTGCTCTGGTCCGTCTGCTGTCTTCGATCATTATCCGTGGTTCTTCGGAAATAGCGAAGAGCAACCAGGTTGAAACAATGCTAGCCATATTCTCCCAGTTGGTGTCCACTAAGAGTAACGAGATATATGGATTTGAGCTTCTGGAGTGTATCATCTCGAACTTTTCTCCGTAACTGGCTTCCCCACCTCTGACATGATGAGTTCTCTCTGATAGACCCAACAGGTCTACACTTCAGATCTACTTCGTAGATATATTACAAGTGCTTCTCACCAGGTTACAGAATTCAAAAACAGAAACATTTACCCTAAGGTTTGTCCGCCTCTACCATTACATATCAGCCAAAGAGGGTTTCGGAGCGGATTTTTTCATCAATACTGTAGAACAAGTGCAAGCAGGGTATGTATTTTTGGACCTGCTATCTGACCTTCACGCTGACCTATCGATAAAGTGTATACGTGCAACTCTATCTCAGCATTATTCTGCCAGACACCCAGAAGCTGCTACGACCTTTAGATAGGAAAACCGCGGTGATCTCATTAGCAAAAACCCTAACGGACTCTGTCGCTTTCGAAACCAGATACGTCAACAAAGGATGGGGCTACACCTGCGAAGCCCTACTCAAGCTCCTCGAGAATCCGCCCATCTTGGCGGCTGCAGACGACGTAATCGTAGAACAAGATGTTGACGACATGGCCTTCGGTGTTGGCTTCACACAGCTTACCACTATTAGACAACCTATGAAGGACCAGTGGCCGGAAATTAACGATGTTAAGAAATGGGTTGGAGAGTACCTGAGAGCTGCGGAGAGGAGGAAAAATAGGAAGATGAGCACGTATGCCGGAGCGAGGCTATCGCCAGAGGTACGGGCAGTCTTGCAATCATACATGAGTAGTTGAGCACAGCGTCGCTGCGTTGGGTGCATATGGTGGCATGTCAGGATAGGGTCGCGGTCAACCAGGTGGACCCATAGGTGTATGTGGCAGATAGATTACATACCCCTTGCGTCCATCAGCGATGACGATAGCACGGGCCATTTACTAAAAAGCCAAACATAAAATGTAATGTGACTGTCCAGCTTGTTATAAGCGGTCTCGGTTGTTCATTTGTGGAGACTCGATCTTTGAAGTGTCCCTCCCTAGCTTTCAATACATCGATGTACCGATAGATCAGGCTGGACATAAGATTGCATCCACGCACGCAACCCTCACTCCACAAATACCGACTAATGGAATAAAGGGCAGTACTTTACTGATGCGTCCAGACTGACTCGATCGAAGCACTAGTGGCCCACATAACCGCCTCAATCGGCTCTGCTGCCAGAAGTCAAACAATCGACGGAATCCGACTACAAAATGCATACTTCGACATATAAAATTTGGACAGTCCGCCAGGTGAACAACGCTTCGGACGTGAACACGATGCTGGGCACTCCAAGTTTAGACATAGATAAGCCAAGAATGTTCCAGAACGCAGATCCCAGGACTAGTTCATGGCAGTTTCACCAATAGCTACCTACCTACGGAATAGAAAGTAAGGTACGAATGTCGAAGGAACGAGGGAAGCCGCTGTTTTACGGTGATGAGAATAGGGCACGAACATGTATAATACATGTTTATTGACTAACCAAATGAAGGTAGTCAAAACATGTATTATACATGTTTATTGAAGCAGGTATTATACACAGGGGTAGTAGCAGGGGGGTCGGAGGGGGGGGTATATATTTATAGTATCAACTAAATTGGCTGTTCCATGAACACGTGACCATCGACGAAGCTATTCAGAAAGTGCTTCAGCACCTCATCGTTCGAAGGATTTAGCCTAGCCACAGTCAATTCCTCTTGTAGCAGTCTATCCTTCATTTCTGATTGTCAGTACGTATTGACAGTGACGACATCGAACTGTAGTAAGAGCTCTTTCAGATACGATTATCTGCTGAAAGACTTCAGCAACTACCTCGTTTCGAGGCTTACCACCGCGTTGCGAAGGCATGGCTGATGGTAGAAAGCAATGATGACACCGTGATCCGTGACAGCGAGGTCAAACTCCCTGAGCTAAACCAGCTGGGTTTAGCTTGCTTACATAATATAAAACCAATAAACAAACATGAATAAACCGCTAACAGGTATTATACACGTTTATTGTAGAATAAACGGTTTTTTTCGTTGAATGCCAGCGAGAGCTGATCACTGGCCGCGCTTATGGTGCGGAGAACTTTTAACGTAGCGTTGTAGATAACTGACGTGTTCCACGTCTTTACCCTAAGATCCAACTAGAACAAGAAGGTAGCATTGGCCATTGGATGTTTCAGGGGTACTGCACTGCTCTTTTACCACGATCCTCTTTTCTTTGGGTACACTACTGAGAGACGTCTCAAAGTGTGTTCACATCTCTTTGGTGCAACACGCTAATCGCGTGCTTTGGCAAGGAATCGTCGAATATCTGAATAGGATCCAAGCCAGTGGAAGGCTAAGATATTAATTAGCCTGTCCGAAGGGAGATCCTCCGGTCTTTAACTTGATTCGACCACGAAAGAATCATCAGGAGAAGATGCTCTGGAGGGGGCAGACATCGTGCGAGCAACGAAGGTTCGGTGCAACGCCGAAGGATAATCCAATGAGATCTCCTTCAGTAGAGAAAGCGGGGAAGGATGGGGAAAGTCGCCATTGCTCATACATGGGATGTAAGGATCAAGCTTAAGTGCGGTGGATGTTTCCAATGAAGGCAACTGAAAGACTGCCGTCTTAGTAACTACCGTAGGAAGACTCAATTCTACCCCGGCTTCTCTATCACCAGCACAACTAACACATGCTTTCTGGAAATCATCCAGCCAAAATACGTCCTCCACCATCGTTCCCTAATCATCCCCCGGGTTATGCCAATCGGCGGGTCTCAGCGGAACCTTGTTTGACCAGGATGATCTTTCCAAGCATCCTATCAAAGCGAGACAACCTCTCCCTAACTTTCAAAGTTTCTATTGACAGTCCTTGAACATTATCTCTTTTAAGTAGGTGCACATACGGGATGGATGAAAATGAAACGGTCGAAGGACCTCGTGAACCCGAAGGCTCGGAATGCAACATGTCTAGAAGGGTGATATAATCTTGCTTTATCTCTCTCAAAAAGGGAAACCTAAGCTACGTTCAAAAACCTTCAAGATTTTTCAGGCCGGACCTCAGACAATAGTACCATCGCAGCTTCAGTTGAATCTAGTTTTCACTTCTTCAGGGGCTTCTTCTGAGGCCGGATCCTTAAATCTTTCGCTCACTGTTGAACCCGCTACAATCGGATTTTTAATCATGAGGGCCAGCTTTTTGGCGAAATGCCTTTCCCTAACGTTGTTAACGAACGGCCTAGCAGCTCCAGCTCAGCAAAGCAAGCCGGGGGACATTGCTGTCACGCCTGTTTTAACCGGTGGAGAAGTTATCATGGGTGCTGGCACCTATCCTCGTGCCAATTTTCTCAAGGATGGTAGTATTCTAGGCGTCTATACCGCCTTCGACAACGGCAACACCGTCATAAGGACAGTCAAGAGTACAGACAACGGCGCTTCATGGACAGCTCTCGGCTCTGTATCTCAGGGTCCAACGAACGCCAATGATATTGACAACCCTTATGTCCTCCAACTACCCTCAGGCCGCGTGCTTTGCGCATACAGAAATCACTCCAAAGACCCAAGCAGTGGTGCCTATACATATTTCCGAATCACTGTTTCCGCTTCAAACGATAACGGCGCAACCTGGAAATACCTTAGCCAGCCAGCGTCAGACCCAGGCCCTATGACAGGCAGCTGGGAGCCGTTTTTGCGGAACACCAATGACGGTTCGCTGCAGATCTACTACTCGCGCGAGAATGCTGCCAACGACCAGGACTCCCTCGAACGGTTCTCCACTGACGGTGGCGCAACTTGGTCAGCTGCTAGCACAATCTCTGGCGCCGGTATTACTTCCCGTGACGGCATGACCGGCGTTACTACGATTGCCGGAAACAGATTGATATGTGTATTTGAAAGCGAAACCACTGGCGTTTTCAGCATCCACAGCATCACCTCTGAAGATGACGGCAAAACCTGGGGCAACCGACAGACTGTTTATACTACAAGCAACCCCAACACCAGCGCTGGGGCTCCACAGGTTATCAATGTTGGCGGCATACTCGCAGTAACCTTCATTACAAATGAGGATTCTGGGGTAACTTCCCCGTCGCCAGGGTACACGAATAACGTCGGCGTGAAATTGGTGACAAGTGGGGATGGGGGTGCGACGTGGGGAAACAAGATTACCGTGGGACAAGTGCAGAGTATATGGGCCGGAGTGCTCGCCCTGGACCAAAACAGCTTCTTGGTTGTCATGGACCATGGAGGCGCAAAAGCACAGAAGGTTACTTTGAACTAGGGGCAGTGTCGAAGGCACTTCGCATTGTTCTGATTTCTCAAAAGAAGATTTTTGATGCCGGGCTTATATCAATGATGCACATATTCCAGGCGTACAGTACGCAATGCAAAAGAAAAGCTTCTTTCTCCACGACTGACGGCTGGAATCAGCCAACTCTGCTAAGCACCTCGAAGAAACAGCTTAATGTTCTCATTATTATGCTGACCAAACGCGATTGGCTGACAGGAGAGAGCGCGGTAGCCTTGTAGAAAACGTGAGTTGAGTGGTAGGAAAGTTGCAAGCCTCACATGAGCGATTAGGTCACCTTCGAAGACACCGCAGCAGTTGGGGTCTTTGCTTGGCAAGATGAAATGAATATGCCAGCAGACCATCGTCATCCTCGCCCCTGGAAGAAGGGTATGTGTTTCCTTTCGCGAAATCAAGCATCATTACTATCGTAGCCCCCAGACAACGATGAGACCCCCATCTCCCTAAGGTAAGAAATCAATGGATGCGCGAATATGCGCCATCGCTTGCTGAGCCCCGATATGGTTTAGACGCCAGCTGTATTCAAGCCTAAACCACCAATTACAAACGACTTGTGTGCGGCCCAGAACGTTAAGGTACCTCGTACCTACCTTACCTACCTACCTACTCGGCTACTACAGAGTGCCCGCCGAGTCATTCGCTCTTGAGTCTTGACGCCTACCTTGACGGCCCCAGACACGTTAATTGTATGGGGGCTTTTTCGTAAGGCTGCTCTAGACCACGCTTGCTCTGGTCGAGCGCAGCCTTGTTCAGATATTGTCAAGTATGTAATATGCCCAATGCCCTTTTTCCCGCCTTCTCGAGCTGTTGCGAACCTTCCTCGAGGAAAGAGCAAAAAAAATGTCGCAAAACGGCGCAGCTAACGTATTTAAAGGTTTATGGGTCAATTGGTCCCGCGGTACCATTCTTGGTTCGACCCTGACGCTGTCCGATCGCGATGGCGCTCTGCTCATCGCCTTCCTTGCCATCTTCGTCTCTGCCGCCGGTGGGGCTCTCTGGTGGATAATAAGTTATACAATCCATCAATCTCGTGCGAAGCTAGCCTACCAAGACGGCCTCCACCATCAGCAGCAGGTCATCTTTCGCAATGCCAGTACTCCGGGCGGTGCCTCATGGCAGTTGCTTCAACTTTTGTTCCATTGGTGGGACTACGCAAAGTATCCTGTACTGCGCGTTGTGCCACTGGCCGCGTTAGCATTCGTCAACCTTGTCTTATTCGCGTTGGCTGGTGTCTTTTCTGCTGAGGTCACCAAGGCAGCAGGTAATGAAGTATTGGTCAGGTCTCCAAAATGTGGAACATGGGGTATTTCTTCCAATTCGACTCCACAGCAGCAGGCCGCTTTTCGATCCAAGACCTTACTAGATAGCACTTCAGCTTCCACCTATGCCCGCTCCTGTTACGGCCAGGCTCAGGATCCCCTTGCCTGCACTCAATACACTCGGCCGAATATCCCATGGGCTGTTAGCCAGAACGTTTCATGTCCGTTCCGTAGTGATATGTGCAAGCTTGGAGACACTTCTGCCTATCAAATGGACACTGGCCACGTTGATTCCCATCAAGTACTGGGAGTCAATGCCCCTCCAACAGATAGGATTACTTACCGGAAGGTCACTACTTGCTCGCCTATCAAAACCAAAGGATACGCATCTGAATGGAACAATACCAATCCAAGTGCTACAACTCATGGCGACACCCACGACCAGATATTTTTCGGAGAATTTCCAGGTCTTACCAACGTCACGTACGAATACAATGAGCACACATTACTTGAAAGGACGGGCTATCAACTTTCGTATTGTCCCACTCTCTTCGATGTTTTGCAATTCATTCGCTAATTGTGCTCATTCAGATCTATATATGCCTCTCCCGGGGCGGGCAATGCCTGGATACCTATTGCGGAGCTTAACCGAACAGATGCAGATGTGTCGGTTTTTTTCTTGGCTCAGAACGCTATCTATTATGACACCCCTGTCTCCGACCCGTTTTTCGGTGCCAATATTGAACAATCTATCCCAGCCGTTGAAACTGGTCCCAATACCACTACCTACACAACCGACAAATACGTCACAGCCCTTGGCTGCGTTGACCAGCACCAATTCTGCAACCCATCCACTGACCAATGTACGCCATTGACAGGATGTACTTTGGTGAACCAGTCATTCAACAGCCTAAACCTCAATCCAAGACAATTCGCCACAGCCTGGCGCCTCGTCCCGCAACTCATCTTCATCAACATGTACGCCAGCGTCAATGGCCGCGGCAGCAACGCCCTGCGTGCTTCAGAAACTCTATCTGAATTGGAGCAAGTGGGCCTCCCGGACAACCAGTGGCAGATAGAGGTGGACTCCTGGATGGCGGTGGGAATGGCGAAACTCCAGCAACTTGTTGTGCAATATGCTACCGGTCCACCAAGCGTTGTGGGTGACTCCTTCACCCTAAAACCTGGCGATGCCGACTGGCAAGCTATGTGCGATGCACAAAAAGTCCGCAGCTCCAACGGAACCACCTCCTTCTCCATGCTAGGCGTATCTATCATCCTAGTCCTCGGCACCTTTCTGATCCTTTTAAATCTAATCCTCGACACTGTCGTTGGTCTCATCCAGCGAAAGCTTGACTGGGGCGACCACAAGCGCCTGCAATGGGTAATTGACGAGAAACTCCAACTGCAGCGACTAGCATACGAAGAAGCTGGTCAGGGCACCTGGACCGGAGGCGCGAACGCTGTACCTGTCATGATGGAAGACCGGATTGGCATTCCGAGAAATGTAGATAAGATGCATCCGAAATTAAGAGTATCAGGTCACGGCCGCCCTGAAAGCCATATATCTTTACAAAGCCAGCCTCAGAGCGACATGTCTCTGAGACAGTCAAGAATTCCAGAGGCGGAGAACTTGATGGGGGTAAAAGGGCTGCGGTATGACGTTCAGAGTGTGGAGCCTGCGGTCGGGTATCATGGATACCAGTATTGAGACAACCACACCTGGCAAAAGCTAAAGCCTAAGGAAGCAGGAAGTATCATCTCGACATCCAGGACGAATCTGGATGCTTAAATCAGCACACGGACGGAATTAAGCTTCTTTAGCGGTATACCAGCGGCGCCGGTTAAACCCTTACAATGGCGGCAGAGGGAGAGCACGATTCGGGGACAGCGGCTACGCAGGGTTTATGCTACACGCTTTGGTATCTGTGCTCGACAGGAACTGGTCTATGGAGTCATAAGCAATAGCAACAAGTGAAGCACAATCCAATGGCTCTCCCAGTGCCTCAGAGCCCTTAATTACTGCGGAGAATGCACGAGGCACTGTCTGCCGGAGAGGTACGAATGTGAGTCGAGATCGAGTAATGTAGGACTTTGAGCAATTATCGCGGTCTGTGTGGCTGCAATGTATAATCATTAATCTTGATCTCAATTACGATATTTACTTCAACGACAATCATCGAGTCTCATCACTACGTATCACGTTATCTTCAATTCTTGACCTAGCAGTCTTTCTTTCTCCTTGCTCAAGTGCTTTCCTTCAAGAGAGCCTTGCCCGTCCGATACCACCGTTTCCAATTGCCAAGGCTCATAGGCTTTGCTATGTCCCTACGTACTCTCCTTCTCTTCTCCCATACCTTTGCGTGGTGTAGGAAAAGATCCCATTTAGCCAACCTCTCTTCCGCGTTGCCTAAAAGAGCCTGATACCGCGCCTCACCGATGATGTCGGCTGTCAGGCCCAGATCCATCCGCAGTATGGCTGGAACTGTACAGTACGCCCAGTAGATGGGCTTGAAAACCTCGCTCGCAATCATTGGAGCCAACAGCGAGGTTTTTCTTTCGACCGAGCGCAGACGCGCGAGAGTATCTTCGGATCTGCTGCAGAGCGCGATGCAGAGTTGCAGCACGAAAGCTTGGCAGTTGTCGATCCAGAGATCGTACTGCGAGCCGATGGTGCAGAGGACGAGAGAGGCGATTTTGATAACGGTATCGATGTCTTTAGTCGTTTCTCCAATGTACCATTTCTTATTCTTGTAGCGCGAGACGTCTGGCCTTTTCCGCGAGACTACTAACCGTATCTTGCGTTGATACCCAGCTTCTTGGTAAATGATATTCCTGGACTGCAAGACGTGGGGAGCAATCAAGGCGTCTTGGCCGCCGGCTCGCAGCTCGCAGTGGATGTTGTTGATTACGACGCTCCAGTGGGACAGAAAGGGCAGGGGCCCGGTGATGTCGTCGGTCCGGAGGGTGCGGGATATACCGCGGATGTTGTGGTAGTGGATCTCGACGGGAGAGGACAAAGGCTTGTTTCGCAAAGATTGGTGGGGTTTGACGGGTATCACATCATTGCAGGTAGGAACATCCGTCTTTACCACAGAACCTCCCCGGTCGGATGGGTCATCTCCGAAAAAGAACGACCGCAGAAAAGCTTCGCTCTCCTCCTCCCAGGCTTTATCCTCTTCCAAACCTTCACAACCCGTCCCAGGCTGGCGAACCGCCAAAGAGCGCTCTCCACACACACCTCCTGGCCCATTCTCGGCAGCACATTCAATTCTCCGCAGCTCCTCCTCAAACCTCTTTTCCTTCTCCCGCGCCTCGCTCTGCAGCCTTTTTCGAATCGGCTGCCGCTCGTTATATGCATTTCGAACCACAGATCCGATAGATGGCCGAAGGGCTATTGTGGCTAGGGTTTTGGCCAGGGCGGCGAATGCGCTCGACATGGTGGATCATTGTTAGGGGGGTTTGTAGGGGGGTAGTGGATGGGGGGTGTTATATAGCTGGGTTATGGAAAGGGTGTGTACTGTGGTACTTGATTGATAGCCGTTGATGTAGGTGGCTGAGGCGGAGTTTGGGCGCAGTCGGGTGTATGTAAGCGAGGGTTAGGTTGGTAGGGCTGGGAGAAGTGACTTGTGGTTAGGGTCAGGAAAAAACCGTTTATTCTACAATAAACGTGTTTAATACCTCTTAGCGGTTTTTTCATGTTTGTTTATTGGTTTTATATTATATAAGCAAGCTAAACCCAGCTGGTTTAGCTCAGGAGGTTTGACCTAGCTGTCGCCAGCAATAGATAGACCTTCCTACCACCAGTCATGCCGCCTCAACGCGGTGGCAAACCTCGCAATCAGGGCCCTGGTAACAGTGTTTTAGCGAAACGTGACTGATCTATCATGAACCTCATAAAGACGAAGACTAGGAGTCAGCTGAGCAACATTAACGTCGATAAGTTAATGTATATCTAGGTATATAAACGAGCGCACGCTTAATCGACCACGGGATCTAAAAAAGAAGCTTCGCTATACACAGGGCATTGAAATCGATGAGGAGGAGCTTTTGAATATGGAAGATAGACTGCTGCAGGAGGAAGTTGCTATGGCTAGGCTAAATCCTTCAAACGATGAGGTGCTGAAGGAGTTTCTGAATAGCATCGTCGACGGTGAGGTGGCAATGGAGCATTCAAATAATTGATGCTATTTATATATACCCCTGTGTTTAATACATGCTTCAATAAACGTGTTTAAAACACGTTTATTGACTATCCTAATTTGGTTAAGCAATAAACATGTTTAATACAATCCTGACCCTACTTGTGGTTTTTGTTGTAGTGGCTTAGATAGTCAGGCTTTTTCCGATTTTTGTATGTGGTGATTGGTGGACTTGCTGGCATGCTTGGATTGTGTAAGATGTAATGTAGTTTCACTACCTATTATGGATCGGGGTTTCATTCAGAGCAACCGAGCATACATCCATTATACCTTTATCAGCGTCTCTTGTCCTCTTCACCACCATCCTCCTCCCCCTCCTCCTCCTCCTCCTCCTCCCCTTCCCCATCCCCATCCCCATCTCCATCCCCAATAACACCCCCAACTCTCCCATCTTCCCCCCCACCCACCCCGTGCTCCAACGCTCTATACTTCCTATTCGCCTTCTTCCGCATACTCGCCTTCCTCTTCCTCTTCCCCTCCGCCCTCATCGCCATCCGGCTCTCCGGCCCTTTCTCCGCAACCTCCAGCTTCTCCGCCAGCAGCCGCCGCGCGATCTTCCGGTTCTGAGAACGCGAGCGCGTGGCTTGCGATTTGACGACCAGGCCCGAGGGGAGGTGCTTGAGTTGCACGGCGGAGGAGGTTTTGTTCTTTTTTGGGGGGTTAGCGAGGCGGGGTTGGAGGGAGGGGTTTTGGAAAAAGGGGTTTTGGGGGGGGGCAGAAGGGTGGGGACGAACGATTTTCTGACCGCCGGGCCCGCTGCCTTTTACGAAGGACTCTGAGATTTCGGATTCGGGGACGATTGGGCGGGGGGACATTTGCGCTGCTGTGATGGGCGCGATGGTGAAGGAGCGGATGGCGTGGCGGAGGGGTGGGCGGATGGGCCTGATGGGCAATCGGAAGATGGAGGGGAGGAGCATGGCTGGGGATGCATGGTGGGGTGGGCGGTTGGGGGCGGGGTGGTTGAGTGCTGGGGTTATTGGGGAGGGGTGGTCATTAAGATGAGGGTGTGGGGTTTAGTACGTGAAGGTGCTGAGCTCGTTGATTGTGAGGGTTTTGAAGAGGTAGGAGCTAAGAGGCGCTATATACTGTACGTTGCCGCAGAGCCTCATCAGGGTTCTGATTACCTCTGTCGTACGACTTCGCTAACAGGAAAATCTGGTTCAGCTATGGATGGCTAGAGCTTGCTGTCTCTACCCTCATTTGAGGCGCCTGAGTATTGTCTTGGTACAAACCACACACCTCCATCCTTTATCGCTCGACATTCGCAGCATGATTCCATATCAGGCTTTGAGCCTTGTTGGAATTACGCGTGTAAACATGTCGTCGAATAATAGATCTGCGAAGCACATCTGTAAGAGACGTTGAGTTCAAAGGTTTCGACAGCCATGGCCAGGCAACCCGGGGGGGGGGGCATCCTAGAGTTCTTGAAGACTACTATGGGCTCGTTTTCGTGAAGACTCTATGTCTTTTTTTATGATTTTTTTTATATGCTATTACCTGATGCGGGGTTAGTATTCTGTTGCTAAAGCGGATTCTTTTATACTATCTTTGAGTTGTCTTTGGATTTCGGGAATATCTCAGACCTCGACTACTGTTCACGCATCCCGGGGAACTTTCACATTCTCCTCCTATACTTTGTTCGCTTCCACTGTTGTCCCTACACTGACCCACGCCAGACTACTCAACTGGACATTCAATTTGCCTCAGTCTTGCGCAAACACAAAACGCACAAGCTGTAAAGCAAAGCTCCGTGCTCTGGATATTGCATGCTACAAGACCCTGAGACGCACCTTGCAGCACTTGATATTCCCAACCATCTCGTTTCTCTAGTCAATATTTCGTAGGATGATATCATTGACAGCCGCGGCATGGACCCTCTTCTGTGCAAGCCTACTCCGTGCATGTGGTTGACAGAAGGGGCAACGTGTAAGTGTTTTGACTCAGCAGTGGTCTTTATATTGCAATGCCTATGCATGTTTCGGCTCTGTTAAGTTACTTGCTGTTTTATTGGAAATACGTGGATAGTACCATCCATGGCATTGAACAATAAGAACATTCGGAATGCGACTGCAGCTGTTAACGGCAGTGGCTGTGTCATTCTACAAGATGCGTGGCTCAGTGCAGTCAGGTCATTCATAAAATGATGGTTATGCAAAGCCCAAACGAATCATGCTGAGTCTTGGTCAGCTATTCAGACCGTCACTGTTTATTCATATCCTTCCTACACTCTTAATGATAAATAACCCCACGGGAGCACTACGATCCTAGTAACAACATACACAAGTTCTTTTACCTTTACAGTCACGTCTATAAGTATCCCGTCCTTCACTGAACCGGAACCAAGTTGCAACATATCTTCCAGCTATGGGAGCTGCACATAGATTGGCGGAGAAGTCCAGCTGATCTACTGGCCTGTGAGCACTGCTCTAAAAGATCCAGATTCCAAAATCTCCTCCACGGTATCAGGGCCAGTTATAGCAGTCGCCAACGGCACTACTTATACATCGCCTTCGGTCTACTTGTCTTATTCAAGTGTATAGGCTACCAATTACTGTGAGCTGTCGGCAACGGTATTCTGGGCCCATACTAAGTATGAGCCCGGACGCTATGTCGAGTGTAATATTACATCGGGCTATAGAAGGAACAAGTCAACTCAACTAAACTACGCCAACTTCAGTATACCTATTGCACCTAGTCTCGCTGGCAGCGTTCGGTACAGCACATGGCTTCGGCTCTATCACCGCTACATTAGCTCCCACTATACTACCAATCCTGACAATCCAATGTCAGAGGTTTTCGGCGGGTGCCGCTGGTAGATATGCTATTGTTGGTGATACCTTGACGCCCGGTGGTGACATCACATTTTAGGAACCCACATCCCTCTCGCACTTATCCGCTTCAACCCTCATCATTGGGAGCGGTACCGGAGCACTACCAGGAGCATCGATAAGCTCTGCGCTTCCCTTATTGATCTCAGATCCGTTCGGTAGTCCCGAGAGTACTACTACTTCCGCGGTAAGTGGCAATGATACTGGCTCAGTCTTTACAGGGAGTTCCGTTAAGGAGCTGCAAGTGAGCCTGGGGAATACTGTGGCTGTACTGTACTTGCTTGATTTCAGTCTTGTAAGGTTGATTAGTGGAGCGGAAGCCTGTGGGTGGGGCGAGGGAATATGATGAAGTGAACTTCTCGATCATGCTGACGACTACCGTGTGTTCCATGAAGCGTCGTGCATGCCGCAATCATGAAGAGATGGGGTTTACAGAGTACTTGCCACGAACAAGAACCGCATAACATTAGATTCGCACTTCATAACAATAGTACCATCCTTAGCTATCCAATCATTTGAGTTGCAAAAGACATTCCCCCTGTGCTGCTATGAAGAACCACTCCTCTCCTCTTTCGTACTCGTGCAAACAAACAAACCCCCCCTGAGAAGGAAATTTTCATCTTACATCTGGGGATTTATATATTACAATAATACCTTTCGTTTTATCAAGGTCGAATGGTCAGATCGACTGGTGCACAGTGTCACTGGAAATCTAACCATCAAACTTGGTCAGAGGGATATTCATTCACTGCATAGTGTCAGGGAAAATATCTCTTTTGCTCTTTTGATTGAGAGTTCGATTCTCGTTGCAGTTTTGTGGTTGTTTTTCTTTTTTTTAAAACCACATTCTTAAAATAATATTCTCCTATTGGTAGGAAACCCTACCTTCATATATATATACATAAAATCCCTGTCAAAGAAGGAGTTTATCTATCGATAAAAATCTCGTCAATAAATTACATGAGTATAATCAGACAAAGCAGTATTCGATTTCTGCTACTATGACTAGATACATGACTGTGCAACGAAAGACTTGAACGAAGCACATGACTGAAAGACATGATAGACCACTCAGATATCTGATAACAGTGGGCAGAAAAGAAGATGAAATAAAAGAGCAAACACTGTTTGATCTTATATGAGTAGTTCTTGATCGAAAGATAAATAATTCATAATAAATGTTTCATGAACACAATGTTTAGTTCATTGATGAGAACATCGATGAGATCTAACCCTCATTGATGGAGATTTTACTTCTATCCGTGAGCCGGTTTCTTCACCAAGAGGGGCTTTGATCCATTGATTATCGTTGGATTCATGAACACAACCCCTGTTTTCCTTGAACCCCAAAAAATTTCCTCTGTTAAATAGTAAAATATATATAATAAAATACCGTCTTACCTTTCATCAAGGTCAAATGGTCAGATCAACTGGTGCACAGTGTCACCAGAAATCTAACCATCTAACTTGGTTAGAGGGATATCTATTCACTGCACAGTGTCAGGGAAAATATCCTTTTGGCTCTTTTGGTTAGGAGTTCGATTCCCGCTGCAGACGGGGGGGAGGTATTCTTTGATTTTTTTTAGCTATAGAGACGAGGATTCGGATTCGAGTTATCACAAAAAAGTAAAGCAGTCGTAGAAGCATCACGTGATATGTACATGTACATAGACCCCTGCACGTCATCTCGACAGCGTTGGCCTTTTTTTACGACTTGCTTCAAACGAAGCATTCATGAACACTTTGCTCTCGGCGACTGTCACTACCACCCAAAGCCCCGACTCTCATCTCAAACCCTCCCGGCGACATCCGCCCGCCACACCATCACCCTCCGACCTCTCCTCTGGATCCTCCATTCCATCTGAACCAACTCCAACTTACCCTTCCACCTCCTCCCCCAAAAAACCTCCCACCACCTCCATTTATCCATTGAACCCCAACAACCCTGCCTCCTCTCCATCCCGCTCCTCTCCACAATGGTCTACACCTCCACCCTCCTCCACTGGCTCCAGCGCAAACGCTACCAGTACGAAGTCACCTTCTCCCTCTACATGCTCACGCCTACGGAGAAGTTTATCTTCAGTACGCCCCCCTCCCTCTCCTCTCAACCCCGTCATTACTATTATCCCATTTCCCCCTTTACCTTTCGGCAGCTCTTCATTTCTCCCCATCCGCCCCACTCCCCAACCAAATCCCGCTCCCTTCCCTTCGCTACGCATTATCTAACGAACCAACTGCAACAGACTCGTTCATCTTCCTCTTCCTTTCCATGATCATCATCGCCGCCTCGCTGTACTTGCCCGAACATATCACGACCATGCTGTCGAGGGCGTGGTTTTATTATGCGGGGGATGAGGTCGGTGTGGGTGGGGCGCAGGGGGTGAAGGGGCAGGGGCAGGGGCAAGGGAGAGAGGGCATGGAGGGGGGGAATGTGGTTGAGATGTTGGGGCGGTTGTAAGCCGTAAGGAAAAAGATAGGATAAATAGAGGAGGGGGGGATTTAGCGTTTTCCGGGTTGGAGTTTGGACGTTGGCATAAGTTGAGAGAGCTACATAGCTCGGGGGGTTTATGGAGTTTGGGGTTGCTGCTTTCCCGGACTACGGAATCACGTCTATTGCCGGATAGGTAGTGAATGTTCCGTTACATCCTGGGCATCCTAGAGGAATTATGTGGCCGCTTCCCGGTCGATCTCGAATATTGAGCAGATGTTTTCAAGAGTCTATAGACCGAGGGATAACGCGTTACCGTGTGCTCCATATACAATTTATTATGTATTTCGTACGGTGCGAGGCCTCGAAGACTTGCGCCTGCACCTTTCAAAGGTTTCGACAGACAAGTCCATCACGACCCTTTCCCCTCCCTCCTCTGTCCCTTCCAAATCCCCACCGAGAACCTCCCCACCCTCCCATTTCCTTGCACCGTATCCCGCACCCTCTTTTCCGATTGCTGATAGTTCATATCTCGGCTTCGTCGTTTAGAAATCTCAGCCAGTGGTTCTTTCTTCCCCGCGAAAAGCTCTTGATGTCCATGTTATTCCTGCCCTAAAAGATGAAAGGGTTGCAATGGCTGTGAGAGGCGTGTGGTCTTTTGTCTCTTTTTCCAGGGTAGAAGCCGATGTTTTATTAATAGGCGTTCATAGGTCTAGTGTAGTATAACCATGGTGTCAGATGAAAGTATATAAGAACTCTGTACCGGAAAGCCCTTGACGCGCAGGTCTTCGGCATTGGAAGGGTTTGAGAAAGCCGATCATGCAGGTCGGAAGGGAGGTTTTGGTGATAAGATTCCCACTCGGGGTTTGGGGGTTCGGGGGGAGAAGAATCGTGCAGATAAGGTGAAGAAGGCGATGAAACCCATCTGACCGTATACAGATTCAAAGCACTCAACATATCACCACTCCCTTGAGCCATCTCTCCCGCATAACGCTTTCACCACTTTCTCAATTCCCCAGGGGAGCATGGAGATATCTGGAACAACAGCTGGCAGTCTAGTTTAGACACGTAGAAGGAGGCAGCAGGATACGGATCAAAGAAAAGGGGAGTATCAATAGCAGGTTCTGAGGGGTTGCAATACGACTGGGGATTAGGAAGGTCGATAAGAGGTGACCAGGAGAGGTTTGGTGCTTGGGAAAGAGAATTGTGGATCATAGGTGGTATTACTTGAGAACTAATAGCTAGGAAATAAGGCTGGAAAACCAACTTCGCTAGGCTTAGGAGATCTAGCCAAAGGAAGGTAATGATATGGGATGTTTCGGTCATCTAGATGCTGGTTGCTATTTCCGCCAGTAGTGGGATGTCGTGGAACGTTGGTTGAATCACGGAAGGTCTGCTCTGGTTTTATGAGTCGCTTCTCGATAAGTCATAAGAGACCGTTCCAGGGCATCTCTTACCCCGATCAAACAATCAAGAATTCAAGACTTGGGAGCCGGTTGGCTTTTTGAAATAAAGAGTGCCGGCTCAAGAAAGTTTGTGAGATCGTACCAGAACCATCCGACTCGGATCGTTCAGACGGATTCGAAGAGGTTGACAGCAATCTGGGATCAGTCATGGCATCGATTTTTCCACCAAGGCTTCCCCCACCCAGTGACGAAACAAACAGTCATGAACGTGCCATATGCGTTTCCGTGTTATTTGCTGCGCTTTCGGTCATTCGCCTATGCTGTGAGGACCTACGCTCGTTGTCGGGAGGTTTGCGTACGGTGGCTGTAGGGCAGTTTTTGGGTTGATATAAATGAGGGCTACTAAACCTTTCAGATTATACGTAAGAGAAAGGGTCAAGCAAATGTCAGCCGGGAAAAGGTGGTCCACGATGGGATTTGGCCAAAATAAACAAAACTTTCCGCCTCCATGCACGACTTATGGCCCTTTCTCTTCCATTTCGCTGATGTCAAGAAAGGGAAATTAGGAGATTTAGGTTGTGAAAGCGTCGACGGTGTGTAAGTAAGCTACGCAAATAAGCGACTCGTGCATTTGCTCTTGTCCTATACTCTGGATGCCTTCTTTAGCCGTTATGGGAGATGGTCAGTACTAACAAATTGGAAGAGAACGATAGTTGGTGACCTTGAAGGCTGCAAAACTACTCGACCAACTTCGGGAAGAACGAAGTATAGAGTGTACATAAAATAGGCCAAGGGCAAGTATTGATCTCACTAGACAACAAGAAACTCCAAAGCATACTCAAAGATTAGTGCGGTGTACAAAGGAGAAAGTAAAGTACAATATACCAATGTCCACCCCCACGGTTCGTCCGCTATCAGGTAACATTCCACTATTACGGATGGAGTGTCAGTAGCCACCCTGAGGCTGACCAAAAGTTCCGCGTCCGCCACCAACTCTCCTATTTAATGCACCGTCTCGTGTTCGAATTGTATTATCCCAGCTTTACCGGCAGGGTCCCAGTAGCCTCTCTCTCACCGACCAGGACTTCCGCCACCGCCTCCAAGGCCCCGCGGGTATGCTCGTAACAGCAAGCGGCCCACCATCCCTCCATCTCATCCTTCAAGTCCCGCGGGTCTCCGGCGCCTAAGACAACCTTTCGGATGGGCTCGGCTCCGGCCTCGGCATCGCGGCGTCGAAGGGCCTGTTGGATGCTGTTGATGACTTCACCTTGTGCTTCTGTCAGCGCACTACTGCTGTTGCAGAGCACAAGTACCACGGCCGCAGCGCGGTGTAGAAAGACCATGTGGGTGCTCGTGAGGCCTGCAGATAGGGTATACGGAACATGACGGGTGCGAAGGTGTAAACGAGAGATAGCTTTGCCGAGGGGTTCGAAAGGGTCAAACGTTGGAGAGCCCGGTTGTCGGGGTTGGGACGGGACGGTCGGCGTCAGCAGAAGGAGTATAGAGGCTGCCGGAAGGTCGACTAGAGGAGATGGACCCCTGCTAAGAATGGTGGTAGAGGCACGATAGGCATTCTGAGCGAGAACAGCGTGAGAGGGGAGGAGAAAGGATAGGTTTGAAGGTGGATTGAGCGCAGTCTGCCAGGAAAGACAGCGAGATTTGAGAGATGACACCCGATTGGCCGCAGTAGCAATAGCCGTAGCAGTGAGATGGCCAGACGCAACGGCAGAGTAGATGGCGTGTATGCTCGCGATTTGAGTGGCATGATCATTCGCCAACCGGACCATGTCGCTGCCAGAAAGCAAGGTACGGAGGGGCGCGTGTTTGATACAGACATTGGTTTCAGGTGGAATGTCTGAACAGTTGGATACCACTGGGCCCTTGAATTCGAGGCGCTTGCGAATGATTGCCTCAATGGTAAGTGCGATCGAGCGGCTCGCTCTAACTGGATCATCGTACTCGTGAATCGAGGGTGACAGCTGCACACTGTCAAAGGACTGCCATTTTGTATGGGAAGGTGGGTGCCCGAGATCGACTTGTTCGAAAGATTTCAGAGCCTGCTCATCGGATGCCTCCTCGTTAAGGAACCCATAAAGTCCTTGAATTTCAGCCGCTAAGGTCTCCGTGGCGCACGAGGCTACACCGCTCGCTTGAAGGCCTCGAGTGAAGGCTGAAGTGTGATCGCTGACAGCCCAAGGCTGGTCTCCAAATCTGCGCGAGGCTTCCAAAGGTTCTGTAAGGTCATTGACACGATCATGGGCTGGTGCAAAGTCCCAGTTGATCCCGACCGACGCCAGTTCCTTGCCGATAGCTTCTGCAACTCTTGAGGTCGTGGACGCTGTTCGAATTGCAGCCAGACATAACGGACCTGGGAAGTGCGTAGCTTGTAAACCATCTGAGAAGTGGCTGACCTATGGTAAATATTTTAGCTTTGTATTCTCTTTCTCTCAATTGCAAGACCAGCATTAACGGCAAGACAGTACTATTATTCCAAGCGCTTGTACTCCTCAAACGATCCTTGCATCTGCGTCATTCTTTACCCAAAGTAAAAGAAGAGCTGATTAGAGTATCTGCTCGGACTTGAATACTCGTGTATTTAAGTGATTGCATCGCAGAGTACTTGGGACTTATTTCCTGCCTGTCATGATATGGGCGTCTGAGGCTGTGCAATGCAGAATACTGCCACAGCAGAGAAAGAAGTCTCTTACCAGTCCACCTTCTTGCTCAATACCTATCAGAAGAGGTTCAGGATGCCTGGAGGATCTGGCAAGCTGCTGGAGCCGTTGTGTAAGATCTACGGCTTGAGCAGCATCTGTGTTGCTGTTGGGTTAGATTCCGTCTTTTTGAAAAAAAAAAAAAGGTTCAGAGTTAGATACCGTACCACGGAGGTCTGCGGCCCGAAGAACAACGCTGCCAACATGATAGTCTGAAATGAGAACTCGAGTCTCTGGCAGTGGGAGATGGCCGGCCAAGGTAACGAGGAGGTGCTGACCCAAGAGTCTGTTATCGAAAGAGTCAGCTCCTCGAGAACTTAGGATGCGGGCCTGAAGGATGGATTACCTCCTGCGTCGATCATCGAGAGCCACAGGGCTAGTGCTGTAAGCGGCCAAGTCGCAGCAATCATCCTATCCACAAGGAGTCAGACAGTTCTTGCCCTAAGGGCTTAGGCAACAGGTAGTTCCCGGGGAGGGGTTTGGGCTTTGCCTTTTGACCCACTAATGATGCCATCTGTTCCGCCCTAAGAGGCTAAAAGCCCTCCCGCAAGCAGTCCCAAGGCTCTGGATAAGGATAAAGGATGAGGGAAATTCCGCTCAGGATTGTACTGTGGTGCACAAAGTCCGAACAGACACAACAAGGCTATCTTCGTCCGAGTGTTCTCGTGTGAAAGTGAAGACTTCTAATACGATTCGAGGCTATAAACCATAGAGCAGGGCTAGAATATATATGTACCTCAAGCACAAGTGCCTCATTCGAGGAGAATCCTTCTCATTGACATGACCTTCACCCGAGCTTGCAGGCGATCGACCGTCGAGTCTGCCAGCTGCATTGCTGCACGTAATACATGCAAAAGAGGCAGGGTTTTGTCCGTGCTCTTCTTTCCTCCGGCGCTAATCTTTCCTCGTTAGGGGCTGCGAACGGGACGGTAAAATCCGGGAGGACTTTGAGATTATCAGGGAACGATAAGTACATAGGACAAATAGGAGAAAGGTACGTCGCTGGCCTAGACTGCGATGGACAGCTTGACACGTTGAACAACTCGAGATTGACAAGCCCATCGGCAAGCAGATTCAGAGTGTTTGGGCACATGGCAAGGTCGCACGCTTTGATGACCACCTATATGCATCATGTACATCCGTACGGCGTTGGCCATGGTAGTCCAATCGTAAGACTTGCAACTTTGAACACTCAGGCGAGAGTGCCAAAGAAGGTTACAAATAAGCCGCAAGCTTGTCAGAATTTCTGTTAAAACATCCCATATGGGATGACTGCGGTGGGAATGACTTCAAAGGCGGACATGTCAGGGGGCAGCAGCACAGAATATCTGTGGTAAGGCGTTCTTAGGAATGGCGAGCAATATCTTCGAATCACACGACGTTACACCTCAAAGGGTAATTGATCGGGTTGACCGAGTAGACGACAGTCTCATGAGAAGCATGTTGTCCTCCGAGTTGGCCTCAATTGAGGTTGCGGTTCCTGATGCCACGGAGGTTGATTCTCCAAAGTCCCACAAGATTGGTCGAGAAAGGTGAGCGGCGACGCCTCGGCGGACAAGAGTAAACGATTGTTTGTGTGGAGCTGACTGACTCAGAGTTTACCTGCTCCAGACAAATTTTGGGGGCGTTGGAATTGAAAAATGTCATTCTGTTCGGGGTTGTTTCCTCAGAAGGAGGCCAAGGGAGTGCGGTGAGGCTGTGCTTCAGGAATCTAATACCGCCAAGATAGTATACGCGGACGGGCTGTCTACTTCAGACAGTTCAGTCAGCAGTAGCTTGTAGGGGGCGAAACCCTCACGGTAAGGGGTCCCATGTGTGTTATGAACCAGATGTGTATAAACTTTAAAGCAAAAGGAGATGAGGCTGAGATAGATTAATTGTTGGTCTCTACGGAACATGCAGGCGAGATCCGAGGGAACTTCCGTGTACATATGTTCTCTTATGTGCTCCAGCCGGACTAACGCGTTCGCATCAACACCAACTCAATCAACCGTGATCATAACCCCTTTTAATCGTGATATCTCAGGAGGCTAAGAGACGAAAGGTTGATGACAATGCCGGCAGCAAATGTGGATATCGGTCGCCCCGAGGACTCCATGAGACGAACACGTAATGTCTCACCTGCTGACCTTGACCAAGCCCTTGATCGTGTGGCTTTAGGCAAGTCGCATTACTCTAACGATTGTAAGCGATATCGTATTGATGAGTTGACAGCGGCGAGTCTACCACTGAAGCAGCAAGATGCGCAGATTCAGGACTCCATTGAGATAATCTGCGGATATGCATACCAATCAGGGCTGTCAACCCTAAGCCTAAAAGCCACGTTAGAAATAGTCATACGATCAAAGTCTCTAAGCCAGTCCAATCGAACTATGTTGATTAAGTCTCTGTATCCAGCAGGTGAAGTTCCTTCGCGACTCATATGTACTGTCGCGGCGTCGCTTGGACAGGGGAAACAGAAGCTTTCAGTCTCGTTGCAGCAGTCGCTCCTAAAATGGATCATCCTAGTGTACGAGGTGCTAGAGGATCCTTCAGTCCTTTCAAGACTATACAGTGTACTGTTCGATATGCTAGATGTTACCAGCTTGCGGTACGACGTTCCCGTTAGTATTTAGTGTGTGTAGCTAATGTTCGAAAGTTCAACGCTGTGTCATCTACTTGCAATGATAACCCGGAGAAAGCATATAAAACCGTTCCGAATCCAGGTGCTGTCAGTTTCAATTCCAATCTTTGGAGACACCGAACGCTGAGAGATCTTGGCAGGTTAGATCTGTCCAAGCGCGTTGCTCGTGAGCCTGCGCTCACTGGGCTTATCAAAGTTTATGAAGAGCATTATCCAGAAGCTTTCTCCGGGGAAAAACTAGCTGGGCGAACGTTCAACTTTTCAGTAAGTTCCCTGGGAAATCATAAGTTGAACTCAAAGCTAATTCAAATCAGCATCCTAACCATGACTGGCGTAATCGATTACACAAGATTCAAAAAGCAAACGCTCGCAGGGTGAGAAACGCTGATATCAATTTGCATGGCTTTAGAATCGTACGCAAAGGATCGAAGAGAATTCGCGTCCAGAATCATCTTGAAGAACAACCGAATCTGTGTGAGAAGGTAACAATGACTAGAGAAAGAGCCCTTTGTGTAGTCACAAGATGCTCATTAAATCTGTAGTCATCGAAAACTCTCGGAGACCTGAATGACATCCAAGATCTCGTTAAGAAGCTTGATGACATCTATATACCCGCTGAGAGGATGCTGATACTTGACGACCCGCTCCTACAAAAGTACATTGCTCTCAGACCAAATGGTGATGCCAGACGACTGAGGTTGGAACGACAGCTGGAGGTATTTCTCGACGAGCAATTGGAAAATATAGACAGCAGTCTGAACACCAGCAATGAGCTATCGGATATACTGGGCCGTCTCTCCAGCTACATACGTTACTCCAAGGTAAATACAAAATTCGAAATATTAGAAGCTAGACTGATATGTTCAGACAATACCAAAGCCCGCAAAAATCTTCTTCGAACGCTATCTACTGAAGTGGAATGGACGAGACAGTCGAGAAGAGATTCTCCATATACTATCACATGTCGACATTCAGCCTTTCGAAGGTGCGTGCACACATCTTTTCCTTTCGTCATTTCCAGTGTTCTATCTACATCTATACTGCACTCATTGACGCACTCACCCCCACTAAAACATACCAGACCTGCAATCGTCGCTCCTAAACCCCTTAGAAGACGCCCTCCTCAACAATACCCCATCCTCCGCCCTCGCCCTCCTCGATTTCTACACCTCCCTCCTCCGCCACTGGACCGCCCACCTCCTCTCCACCCACGAACCCCCCTCACCCAACCCCCTCACATCCCTAACGGCCCACACCTCCCTCCTCACCCTCACCCTCCTCACATCATACCCCCCATCCCTAACCACAATTTCCCCAATCCTCACCCACCTCGAAACCCTCGCCCACAGCATCTCCAACCCCTCCATCCCCATCACCACCCCCCACCCGCAAATTATCTACCTCCTCACCTTCCTCTCCCCAACCCTCAGCACCCTCTCCCGCCTCTGCGCCATCCTCGCCACCTACAAACTCGCCTTCGAAGCCGCCATGGCCGCCCCCTCGCAGCACCAAGAACCCTACCCGCGCGCCCACGTCGCCCACTTCAACGGCTTCCTCATGGACATCTGCAACCTCCTCTGGCGCTCTCGCGCCTTCAACACCACCGACGCCCACGCTCTCGGCTGTCTCCTCCCCGCCGCCACCCTCTCCGCTCTGACAACCTACGCCCAATCCCACTCCTACTCCCTCCCCACCCTCTTCTCTCTCTCTCACAACCCTAGCCTGGCCGCCCTCAGCATCGCCGCGTTCCGCGACATGGAGGATGCGCAGGCGGATGGGGGTGTGACGATTCGGCATGCGGGGCCGGTAAGCCAGAGGAGTTTGGGGCGGCTGAGGGAGGAGGGAGAGGTAAGAGTTGGGTGGGCGGAGTATAGGATGGGGGTGTTGAGGTGGTTGGTGGGGAGGGGAGTGAGCGGGGTGGGGGAGTTGATGGGGGTGACGATGAAGCAATTGATGAACGGGGAGGGCAAGGGGCTGGGTGGAGTATGAGATGGCGAAAGTACGCCTTGAGGAATTCCAGTCGATTAATCGTTGGAGCAAATCGCATGTTAGATACGATCACACCTGTGTGGTCTAGTAGTGACACGGCTGCTGAATACCCAAGACATCTCTACAAGTCCAACGCGAGAAGTCGCAGCCACTCCCCTACCCCATATCCTACAATCTATCCTACAATCCATCCTACAATCCATCCTACAATCCATCCTATGAAATAAACACATCAAACCCATTCCTCCACCTCTCCCAACCCCAAACCCATCCCTCCACCTCTCCCAACCCCAACCCAGTATCCCCTCCCCCCCCCCCCCTACCCCCCCCTTCTCAACGCCCCCCAACACCTCCATCTATTCCACCCCCTCCCCTCACCAGTCCAACACCCAACCCTCCACCTCACCCCCCCCAACTTAGCCCCAAAAATCCCCAATCCTACCACAGCACCACCATCCACCATCCAACATCCGACAAGCAATCCCTCTCGCCAAGCAATCAATCCTTCACGAATCTTCGCTTCATCCACACCATCTTCCACGGGAAAATATGTCCCTTTTCTTGCTCATTATTTAGTAAAAGGTGCACTTGGCGAAATGGGTGGTAAGTGGCGGAAGGCTTGGAAGGGGGAGACAACACAGGGAGGAGAAAATGTGGGAAAAGCGAGGGATGTTTGGGAATTCAAAGGTAGAGTTTTGTGGTGGGAAGTGTAAGAACTGCGGAGCTCGACCTTAAGGCTGTTTCTTAAGACCTTTAAAACGAGCAAAGTCGCTTTACGTCGAGGAGGGAGATGATAGACGGAAGGTAAATTGACTCTTAATCACTGCATCTAATATCATCCCTATTCGCTTCGCGAACAAAGTCTTACATTCTTTTCGCCAACGGCCAATCTAATGAGAAAAGGAGGAGCACTCATAGCATCGCCCAACTGCTTACTAGCATCCACCGAAAAGTTGAAGGAAAAAACTATCGCCATCGTTCCCAGGACGACATCGTATCCACATTGCAGCTCGTTGGTAACATGAGCCCCTTTTCGCTTGCTCGTAGGACGGTTAGAAACGCTTCCGGAAAACGCGTTGAGATGTTAATGTGCTGCACGACGTTAGCGTTTGGCCGCCCTTGGTCGCATCATTTCCCTCTTTAATCCTTAACCCTACACACCTTAGAAGCACTTGCGGTGAACAATTGATGGTCCGCTCTCATCGTACTCTTGCTTGGAGATCCACATTTGTTGGAAGGTCGACAATGAAGCTAAGATAGAACCACCGATCCAGACAGAGTATTTCCGCTCCGGAGGTGCGATGATCTTGACCTTCATAGATGATGGTGCAAGTGCGGTGATTTCCTTCTGCATACGGTCCGAGATACCTGGGTACATGGTTGTACCACCAGACTAGATCAACATTAGCCAAAGGATTCCAAACAGTAGGATAAAGAGCATACCATGACAATGTTGCCATAAAGGTCTTTTCGGACATCGACATCACACTTCATGATAGAGTTGAAGGTGGTAACGTGGATACCACCGCTCTCAAGACCCAAGACAGACGGCTGGAAGAGCGCTTCTGGCGCACGGAACCGCTCGTTACCAATGGTGATAACTTGACCATCAGGAAGTTCGTAGGATTTCTCCAAGCTGGAGCTCTGGCTAGCAGTCTGAATTTCCTGCTCGAAGTCGAGTGCGACATAGCACAATTTCTCTTTCATATCTCTGACAATTTCGCGCTCTGCGGTGGTGGAGAATGGGTATCCACGCTCAGCGAGGATCTTCATGAGGTAGTCCGTAAGATCACGACCAGCCATGTCAATACGAGAGATAGCGTGAGGAAGAGCAAAACCCTCATAAATCGGCACAACGTGAGTAACACCGTCTCCGGAATCCAGCACAATACCAGTAGTACGCCCAGAAGCGTACAAAGAGAGGACGGCTTGGATAGAGACGTAAAAAGCTGGGGCGTTGAAAGTTTCAAAGACGATCTGGGTCATTTTTTCACGGTTGGACTTGGGGTTGATGGGGGCTTCTGTGAGCAGCACTGGGTGCTCCTCGGGAGCAACACGCAGCTCGTTGTAGAAGGTATGATGCCAAATCTTCTCCATATCATCCCAGTTTGTGACCACACCATGCTCGATAGGGTATCTGAGTGTCAGGATACCACGCTTCGATTGTGCTTCATCTCCAACGTAGGAGTCTTTCTGACCCATCCCAATCATGATACTAGGAACGTATCAGCATTATAGATGCAAGAGCATATGCTAGCTCGGGAGTGTCGTTAGGGAGCATTACCCATGATGGCGAGGTCGACCAACAATGGAGGCTACCCGTAAGTCAGTCTACTGGTCTTCCCGGGCCTAGAGGCACTGCTAGGGATAAGGAGAGAATGTATGGGTTGACTTACGAAAAACCGCTCTTGGAGCATCATCACCGGCGAAACCGGCCTTACACATACCCGAACTGTAGCCAGAGTCAGCTTTGGCTGTGGATACTGGGGTCGTGAAGAAGCTGCGGCAAGACTACAGCCTGAACAAGATGACTTTTCGTGGAGTTCTGGCTTGTGCCTGGCTGTTCAGCGGCGACGTACCCATTGTCAATAACGAGAGCTGCTACTTCTTCTGCATATTCGCACATTCGTCAGCATCATGGACCGTATGAATGGGAATTGGCTGTGGAAGGTCTGGGGTGGTATGTGGTAAGCTTACCCTCCATAGCGGTCGGTAGTAGAGTGAACTGGAGAAATCAGAGAAGTGATGAGGGCGTTTGGGGAAACGGTAGTAGATGGAGACTACAAGCAAAAGGTGCGAGTGATCGAGTCAAGTGTTTGTTGACTGTTGTCGACGGCGTGGCGGGAAATGGAGGATGGCATAGGCCGATGTTGGGTGTGGGCTGGAGCGGCAAGCGAGACTAGCAAAATTTACTTCCCAAATTATGGCAGCCACATTCAACGTTTGGGGGAAGGCACATTTCAAGTACAGTCAGTGCCTGATATTTCTATATAAAGCATTCATTCACTGGCAGCCTATGTTCACAGTCACCGGTTTCACCCCAAGCTGACGCAACTCTCTACAGCTTCACCAGGCAGCGACTCGACTAAGCAGCTTTACGCGCGTCTATCATCCTCATGATCCTCCAGTGGAAACTTTTGAGAGGTCTTTGCCCCAAGAGTAAAAGTGGTGCCCTGGACCTTGCCGCTTCTCACACAAATCCGCTGGTATTAGTCCAGTCAGCCCTCCGCTCTCGTCCGCTGGGAGATGGCGGGGTGGAATGCCGCTAATCTTCAGCCTCAGTTGGAGGGGTGATTGATGTAGCGACCATGTCAAGCAATGGAAGTTCCGCGCACAGTTCACTACCAACAGCCGTGAATCAGCACAAAAACGTGTTAAGAGAACGTATCATGGCCTAACGGCATATACGATGGTGTCATAAGCTCCTTGGAAGTAGGAAGAACCTTGGAGTTCTTTCGCGAACTTCACATATGTTCTTTCCGAGTCACCAGCTAATGTTAAAAATCCGTATGCTTGCTAATTTTATTCCAAGTCTGTAGCTTTTCGCTGACATCAGATCCCTATCAGCATCTCTGATATCATTCATATATCATATACTCTAACGCTTCCAGCCCTTGCAACTCTCAATCCGAAACCATTCGGAGGATTTTCACAATAAGTTCACCATGGATCCCGGCATGAATCAGCTCCTCAAATGGAGCATCGAAAACGTCGACGCTTCTCGTGACGACCCAACCGCAAACACAGACCCCAAAGCCGAGCGACCCTCTGGCCGCCCCATTAACTCCGATGCCCTGAACGCTCTTTTCGGAGGGCCTACCAATGCAGATCTGATGAGACAGTCCATGGCCGCCATAAAGTCTCCTGACATCTCGCTCGAGAACAAGCTAGTCGCATTCGATAACTTTGAACAGATGATTGAAAATCTGGACAATGCGAATAACATGGAGCCCCTGGGGCTATGGACGCCATTGGTGGGGCTATTGGGAAGTGAGGAGCCGGATATAAGGAGGATGGCCGCCTGGTGTGTGGGAACGGCTGTGCAAAACAACGTTAAAGCTCAAGAGAGGGTATGTAACACTCAAGGCTCAATAGTAAAGTATCTAGGTACTAATGTAAATTAGCTATTGGTGGTTGGTTCCATACCTACGCTGGTCAAGCTTGCGGTCAAGGACTCGAATGAGTCCGTACGCAGAAAAGCCATCTACGCGCTGTCGAGCGAAGTCCGTAATTATCAACCCGGCCTCAACGAAGCTGTAAAGGCTTTGCCCGAGAGCGCTAGACCAAGTGGAAATATCGACGCTGGAGATATGGAAGCAATTGACAAAATCATAGATCATTTGAGAGAGAGCTCAAACTAGGACGCGTGAGCGAGGAAGGGTTCGTACAAACGAATATGTCAGCTGGAGGTTGGGGGGTTTCCGATATGCAATCTTGCCAGGGAGCGCTCAAAGCTGTGCATTTTGAATAGAGGAAATAAAGGACACGATACCAAAGGCCATACCTATTTGGTAATAAAACACATTTGTTGCCGCTATTCATGTTGATCTCTGTCGTATCATATTTCATATAACATACGTTAGCACTGTCGAGGATTGTCATAACATACTGCACTGAGCCAGCATAGAAGATTGTGTTGGGTAGTCGTCCCTTGAATTGCCGTCCCACTTATCTAACAATCATGCTGTAGACTTCGTATCTCAACGCACCCAACACCGTCCTCATGGCCTCGTAAACCAAAAAACATAATCGCTACAGCAAACGAAAGCTATCGGACGTCCGGGGCAACCGCCGCAGCAATCTCGTTATGGATTGGCGTTGCCCCCGTATCCTGCGGTCTCCCCTCAAACAACCTTCTCCACCACATCGGAGGGTCTAACGGTCTTTGGCCATTATGTAACGACGGGTAGACGTCGCAAAAAAAGTACCACACTGTGAGTCAATATCAGTATGCCGATTCCACAAATTTGGGTCCGAATGGGAAGAACCGTACCATGCCCAACAATAACCCCACAAATCTCATCCTTCGGCACGCTTCCATGCAACACCAAGCTAAACGCCATCAAGACCCACGGCAAATACGGCGCTGTAAACACTAGTAACCCCAAAAAGCTCAATCTCGTTTCCGGATTCCTTCGTGACCATATATACACCAAGCTACTGCTCAATGCTGATCCTAGAAAGGGCATAGACAGGAGAGGAGAGAGACATAGCAGGATCGAGGTGGCATATAGTAGAAGCCAGGAAAAGTGTGCGGGGGAGCGGCCGGAGGATTCTTCCAGGAGGCGGGAATAGCGTTGGAGGAAGAAGACGTGAAAGAGGAGGTCAAGGGAGAGGGGGCCGAAGTAGAGGAAGGTTGTTAGGAGACGCCAGTACTTGTTAATCCAGTCAGTATATTGACAAGACACAGATTTTTGAGTGGGGAGGGGTGTCCTCTACCTGGTTCTTAACAAAAACAGCGCGGAAGCTATAGAACAACTGGAATGGCGTGATTATATGGCACTGGACCAGCAGTGAAGTTGCGACTGTAGCAGCCGTCCACCATCGTGTGCAGACGGGCATTTCGTAGAACCATTGCTCAAGGGGAAACTGGCCAATAGCTCCTCCTTGGGCCCCGCCAAGCATGTTGTCCATGTCCATGGCGATGTACTAGCCGGTTGGGCTGAGGGTGGCGCGCAGTGAGTAGCACTGATATCTCAGCTAGATAGAGGTGTGTATTGAGATTTCAAGAAGTGAAATGAGCTTTCCAAGTGTCCCATCGAATGATATGCGGTGTTCTTTGTTTAAGTGGCCTCACGGTTGATGCATAAGACAATTATGCACAGCCGTGACGAGGCGTTTCCAATTCATGCTAAACCGATTTCGCTCTAGGCGACAAATGTGGCATGTCAACAAGCCACTTGCCCGCCATCGAAGGAAAACAGAGAGGTTGGAACACAAGATCAGATCGAAGTCCCACCATAGCTCGTACGGATTACAGCGATGTTCTGGTCACAAGAATCATTGTGCACGACTGTCGCTATACTGCGCATACGATCCAACGAATCTCACTGAGCGCTGCCCGGCAACAGGCGCGTCGCGAAAAGTGTTCTCCTTACAACGACAACACCGATTAAACAAAAACCTTGAAACCTTCGCTGCGCACCGCGCATCGCGCGATATTGAACCCCCCGTATCCGTCTAAACTCACCAGCTCCAAGATCTCTTGCCAATGGCCCCCCAAGGACAACAGCAACCCGCGCGCCGAGCCCGCCCCTCTCGAGGCGGAAAGCAACAAACCGCCCGCCGAACAGGGACCGCTCAACCCCTCGGTCTCAAACCTCGAGGTCGCCCGTCTCTAGGCGGCAAGAGCGCCATTGGAAAATCAGCTAGCCTCGCCACAAAGGGCAAGAGGAAGAGTAGCAGTATTCAGGGTAAATCTTCCCAATCGACCACACCTCTTACTCTGCTTGGCTTCTTTCTCAGCATAGGCTACTTATGGGTTTAGCTGCATGCAGCGGTGCTGATATATCATAAGCTGTAACAGACGCAGAGCCGTCCACCCGGAAACCACGCCGTTACAAACCTGGCACACTCGCCCTCCGCGAAATCCGCCGCTACCAACGCTCCACAGATCTCCTGCTCCTCAAGCTCCCATTCTCACGCCTCGTACGTCTCTCCCACCCCACTGTCAATCCCCCAGTCGACACTCTCTTCCCACTCCCCACCCCCTGTCCCTTTCAGACCCTCGTCTCTGGAGCCAAAATTAACCTAGTATTTAGGTGCGAGAGATCGCTCTCTCCCTCGTTCCCACTGGCGGGGAGTCCCTACGCTGGCAATCGCAAGCCATACAAGCGCTCCAAGAAAGTTGTGAGGCATTTATGGTGCATCTCTTCGAGGACACGAATCTGTGCGCTATCCATGCAAAGAGGGTTACGATAATGCAAAAGGATGTCCAGCTTGCTAGACGGATTAGAGGGGCTTGGGGTGGGTTGGGGTAATCGACATGGTTAATAAATGGAGGGGGGATCCGGAGATACCAAGTTGTGGTTTGTTTACGATTTAGCAGAGAAGGAGAGCTGCGCGCGTGGAGGAAGGTGTATTTGTGAGGTGGATCTCGAGGGCTGGAGCTGGCTAAGCAATTATTCCATGCGGCTTTTCGGTTTTGGGGGAGAGTGGATATTCCAATGGGCGTTACAGGTCTGTTAGGTGAGGGAGGTTTATATCAATGCCGTATCAGACTTCCAAGCTATGAAATCTTGTCCATGGCTCTCTCTCTCTATGTACTCGCAAGATCAGTTCATTCTCAAAAAGTCCTCAGAAGTTGCTCAGAAAAACATCAAAAAACAACGAAAGACCTTCAGCGAGAATTGAACCCCCAATCAGAATATTCAAAAAGAATATTTTCCCTGACACTGTGCAGTGAATTTATATCCTCTTAACCAAGCTAGAGGGTCAGATTTCTGGTGACACTGTGCACTAGACTGGTCTGACAAACTGCCTTGATAGAAATGTGAGTATTATTCTGCTATTAAAATTGTCAAATAACATTTACGTTACTTTTATAAAACACTTTCTCGTGTAAGAAGGAACATGAGACGTATAAGGTTAAATAGAGACAAAAGAGATTGATTTAAAGGTGCGATTCATCATATCACTACTTCATAACCTGACAATAAAAAGAAAAGAAAGACATTGCCCTCAACGAGAATCGAACCCCCTATCAGAAAAGTCAAAAAGAATGTTTTCTCTGACACAATGCAGTGAATTTACATCCTCTTAATCAAGCTAGAGGGTCAGATTTCTGGTGACACTGTGCACTAGACTGGTCTGACAAACTGCCTTGATGAAGTTTTTAGCGCTATCTTAGTATACATACTACCTACTAACCACCAAGATGATTCTATTCTGTTGTGTCAAGGAACGAAAAGGGTATGCGTTTGTACGAAGCACAGGGATGGGGACGTATGAGGTTGCGTAGGGGTAAAAGAGAAGGTTGTTTTGAGAATGTCATTCATCATACAACTATTCTATTCTATTTAAAATCCGCTTTCACTTTAGTGTTGAAGTTAGGGTCGCGAAGATTGAGGGGTGGCGATGGTGGGTAAGGTCGAGGGGCCAGGGGGAGGATAAGGGGGAAGAAGACGACGTTTGTTGTTGGGCTTGGGCACATTGGGGGGTTAGCGTTGGGCGTGATGGAGAGGGGAGGGGAGGGGAGGGGAGGGGAGGGGACGACTTCTGCGGATGGACGAAGGTCTGGGGGAATTGCGCTTCTTGTTGTTTGAGAGGCGGTTTTGCTTCTTGTGCATTTATCCTTTGAGCACAGCTTGATTTAATGATAGAAAGCAAAAAGCAAAAACAAACAGCCTCAACGGGAATTGAACCCTTAATCAGAAAAGTCAAAAAGAATATTTTCTCTGACGCTGTGCAGTGAATTTATATTCTTTTAATCAAGGGTTGAAAGTCAGAGTTCTTGTGACACTGTGCACTAGACTGGTCTGGCAGACTACCTTGATGAGAAAGAGAACTATTATTATCACATATATCCTACCAAAATTACAAGATGATTTGTTTTTTGTTTTATTTTCCAAGGGAGGTTTTGGTTGGCCAAGGGGATAGTGGTAAAAGAGATCGAGCTTTACAAAACTTAATGGCACAAGAGAATGTCCACTTGTTGACATAATTAAGCGGGTACAGCGTGTTTCTTCTACACTCGGTGATACGCTTCAAGATAATATATAGCCCAAGCGCCTAGAGCAAGAAGCGGCCTTCCCAGCTCAATGAGTAATCCCAAGTCCCGACAACAGCAACATAAAACTCCTAAATCACATCATCTTCACATCGGCCTCCTCGCCCGTGTATTCCGTCTCTCCCTCACCGTTACCAACCTCCATGGCTTTTAGAATCTCTTCCGGCAGACCGCTAGCAATCCTCAAACCCTCTCCTCTAACCTTTTCCGCCTCCTCCCCTCTCCCCCCAACCTCGAGCGTATCTCCTAGGACACCTGCCGCGACGCTACCCCATAGAACGTCTCTCCCTTTTGCTGCTAGCGTCTGACTCGCTCTTGCGCTCTTCTCCGCCTGCTCACCCACGACCCCTTTGAAGAATTTCCAGCTCATGAAGTTTAGCGTCATGCACATGAGTTGATTGTTTGCTGCGGATTTGGCGGCTTGGAGAGCGGATTGCAGGTTCTGCTTTGTACGGACGATTGTGGTGTTAGAACCTAGGGGGGTGGTGGCGAGGATGAGATTGTAGGCCGATGTTAAGGAAGGGGAGGTAGAGGAAGCGCAAAGGGGGTGAAGGGATGAGAGTAGTGTGGGGAGAAGATGGTGTTGTAGATGGTGTGGGGAGCGGATAATGAGGATGGTGTTAAGAGCTGATAGAGTAGCGAGGTCCGTACGGAGACGAGACGGTGGGGGTTGGACGGTGAGGCTAGAAAGGGAGAGGGATGGAGAGAGGAAGATGGAGAGGGCAGTGGTGAGGTGGCCAGTGCCTTGAGCGATGATGCCGGAGAGGTAAAGAATTTGAATAACAATAGATTCGGGGGTTCCGGAGGGAAGGGAGGAGGCGGTGGATCTGAGTTCGGTGAGTTGAGAGGAGGCGGCGCGCCAGGAGGTGCGGCCGCAGAAGAGGAAGGTGAGTTGGATTTGCATGTGGCATTTTAGGATTTGGCGCAATTCTTGGCCGTGGGCAGCGGCTGAGATAGATCCCGGGGGTATGCTTGTCTTCTCGAAATTTCCTGATATAAGGATCAGCATATATGTTACTGAGTATATTGCAATACTGACTTTCTTGCATGCGAATGCCTTCCTTTAGCATTTGTTCCGCTTTTTGGCCATCTGACGAATTTCGATGAGCGATAGCTATGCTGCTTAGAAGAAACCCAAGAACGTAAATTTCATCTTTCGGCATCCAGTTGAACATCAACACAAGCTTCCCATCTGCTTGGCTCCGGATAATGCCGCTTTGGGTTGCTATCCTAAAGCTCCCTGGATGAGCGATTGGAATACTGAAGGATCCATCTTCAGTCCATGCTTGACCATCGTTGATATGTTCTAGTGTTGCCTGCATCGCTTGCATCTTCGACATTGCCTGGGTTGAATCGAATTTCCCGAAAGTGCAGCTAAGGTCCGCAAAATGAGTAAGGGCTGCCAATTGTGGAATGGTGCCCACCACAGGATCTAATTGTGAGCTTCGAGCCACAGCTAGAGCGCGTTGAGCTTGTTCAATGCTTTCAGCACTGCTGGTCTCTCGTAAGTGGATCAGAGCCTCTACAATAGAGGCAAAAGCCAAAATGGCGTTGTCACCCCAGGTGCTTGCCATGGCTGAGATACTGCTGAGATGGCTTAATGCAGAAAGAATGTCTTGATGAGTCGAAAGATCGAGACACAAGAAGACTCGTAGGAATCGAAATGCATAAGCCCACGCGACATGCTGATAACTGTAATTATTTGAGCCAATGGTGCAACAAGGACTAGGAATACTTACGCCTCGACGTCTTTGATTACGCCATCGAGGAATTTGAGAGATGCCCTGGAGTTTTCCTTATACAATACCCGAGCAAGTAGATGTTGCTTATTATACTTGAGGTCAAACAAACGATGCTGAACTAATCATCAGTCTTGTTCTGGTAAAAGACATGGAATTTGCTTTACATACTCTTTCACATATGGTAATCTACTCATAATCAGTACCAATATCATCCTTAGGTCTGACTTGAACATACACCTTTACTTAATGCCTCTTCAGCTTCCATTGTGTTCTCAGTCTCTTCGTGCAAGACGGTAGCATATCGCAAGCGAACTGAAGCCTCCACATGAGGCTTCATTCTCCAATGCTACTATCATAAATCGAATGCTTCAAGAGACTGTTGAATCCGTCGTACTCACCTTAAGCACTGCCTCTAGGCATCCCAGACCGGTAGCGATGAGTTTGTAATATCGGCACATCTCCATATCTTGATGGAGCGATACAACCAGTGAGCGTACACTGTGTGCAGCTGCAAAATAATCTTCTGCTAGAGAAAGTAGGAGTAGTTGGTAATCCAAGGGTGGAGCTGGCTTAGCTTGCTGCTCAGCCGTTACATGTGCAATAATTCCGCTTTTGTGGAAGCTGGGGACACCATTCGATGAGATACTAGTCGACAGCGCCATCTGCGCAGGCGGAAAACTGGCTGAATTAACTTGAAAGACGTTATCTGGTGCATACGCTGCCGAGACGTGGTTGTTAGTTTGGTAGGCAACATTATTGCGAGCAGGACTTCCGCTGATTGGGACCACGACTCCTTGAAATTGCGCCCTTTGCCCTTGACCAGCAGTTTCTCTATGATATATTGGCGCATTGCCCTTCTGACTCGACCACCTCGGGTCTGAGTACATCTTCGAGGCTATCAATGTCCGTCGCCAGAGATTATCGGTATGGGACACGATCCCTGCAGCCACCTGTTTGAACTGATCTTCTCCCTATGTTTTCCCATGCTTCAAGGCCGCCGAGCTTCTGCAATTGTCCGAAATGTGGTTATCTTTATAAAGCAGCAAGTCGCGGCAACCGTAAGCGCGTGGCTCGCCGAGGAGCCGAGGCTGTTTTAGTATCGTGTTGGGAGAAGACTTTGCATGCCTTTACTTCAAACAATCAATATCAATGTTCTATCTAGAAGTTGTGTTTTGATTCCTTGCTTCCACGTTACTGTACAGACATACAGCCGAGACAAATGGACTTCTGGCGAATATTTGGCTATTCTAGAATCTCTTTTCATCACCACCCAGATACCATCAATCTACCAACTAAAGATGGGAAACTGACAAATCTATTAGAACTGTGCAAAACAGCTACTCCTCCTTGTCGGCTCAATCCTGTTCTGTTCAATGGACACTTGCAGACCTTCTGGACAGCTACGAAGTACCAGGACATACCAATTTACTACAAGCGCAAGATTTTCGAGGCCGAGGATACTGCATTTGCCGGTACTTTTGCTGTTGATTTCGTGGTTGCACCTTGCAAAGAAGATGATGACTCTCTCCCGCCGAGGACTACATATTTTGAAGATGCTGAATTTGGTGAAATCGGATCTCTGGACTCTAAACCCATGCTCGTCACTCTTCATGGTCTAAGTGGTGGCTCTCACGAAATTTACTTACGGCATGTTCTGGAACCCATGATGAAGGTAGGCTGGGAAGCATGCGTGGTCAACTCTAGGGGCTGTGCGATGAGCTCAGTTACTACAGACGTGCTGTATAATGCAAGAGCCACGTGGGATGTTCGTCAAACAGTAAAATGGCTGAGGATGACCTTTCCCAACCGGCCGCTTTTCGGGGTCGGGTATTCTTTGGGCGCAAATATAATGGTCAATGTACGTATCGTAGATGAGCTAGACTTAAAATTAGGCATGTCTCTGATGAAATTATCTCTTATGTAGTACCTTGGCGAAGAAGGATCCAAATGTGCGCTGAAAGCCGCCGTAGTGTGTTCAAATCCATGGAATCTTGAAGTTGGCTCTTTAGCACTTCAGCGGTCATGGCTTGGGTTGGAGGTCTACTCAAAGACCATGGGAACGAACATGAAAGCCTTGTTTGAAACGTATGCAGATCATGTGAATAGGCCTCGCGACCGAAATAACTGACTGAAGCTTTTTAGACACGTTGAGGCAATCTCCAAGAATCCGCGAGTTGATGTCGCAAAAGTACGGAGCATTAGATACTTGCATGAGTTTGATAGGTTACTCTCTTATCATCTCAACTCATTCCATTGCTGAATGAGCCCACAGAGAACTGCAGGGACCGACGTGGGGCTATCCAACTGAGAGCGCCTACTACCGTGATGCTTCTTCAACGGACTCGCTTTTAGCGGTCAAAATACCACTCTTTGCCGTGCATGCAGAAGACGATCCAGCATGTTTCCCAAGAGCGGAGATTGTTAATTCAATCTGCTGATACCATACAGATAGCGGTAAAGGAAGCGATTCCCTTTCAAGAATTCCGGTGCAACCCATTCACAGTATTATGCACAACTTCTCTCGGAGGGCACCTCAGCTGGTTCGAACATGGAGGTGGAAGATGGTTTTCGAAGCCTGTAAGACGTAATGCAGGTGTCCTAGGATCAAAGAGTTGCTGACCCGATCACAGATAACCCAATTCTTATTGAAAATGGCCAACGAAGTCGACCTTAGTAAGCTTGTTCAGATGTTAGAGCAAAATTCTGCAAGCGGGTCGATGCTCGACATGAAAGGTCCGAGTTTTGATCCGATGCGTAGGAAGCTGGAAATGCGCATGGAGATGTAGTACCCGCGGCAACGGATATTATTTTAAGCCCATAGACCTTACCTACTTCTAAAATTTTAATTCACGCGAATGAAACCCGTTTCCGACTGACTCTGGTCCCTTTCACGGCTTTGGAGTCGTCTATTGGTGGCTCTTCGATTGTACCAATTTCGGATTTTCTTCGCCGCTTCTGTCGGATGGAATCCTTAATATCCTCCTACTCGCCGTTTTAGTACTTTGAGGCGTAACAGGTATTTGAACGAAATCTGACCAGCTTGGACGTCCTTTGCTGCTGCCTCGCTTCTGCTTCATTTCGTCTGGCCTCCCTGATCTCTTCCATCTCCCTGCTCTTCATCATCTTGCTTTCTATCTGACCTTCCTTGCTTGCGTTGACGATGGCGAGTATCATCATCATGCTCTCCTACGTATTCATATGAACATTCAGCGAATGGGTGTATCGTGGGACTAAGATTGAGCGAGCTCTCCGAGACTTACCTGATCATCGACGAATACTTTTCCCTTCTTTTTGCCTTTGGGTAGGTCCACACCAACAGGAGTGATCATGTTCAATTTCGGAATACCCAGTTCTTTGTCGGTGTAGACCCTCTTTTTCTTCTTGACTGGACCTGTATTGGATTTGGTCTTCTGCTGCTTAGGTACTGGGGCCTTGGGTCCGGGTTTTTTCGAAACCCGACTTTTGGTGTTTGATCCCAAGGCACTCGACTTTTTCAGAATCTTACCCCCCTTACTAGAACTAGACTTGGTTCGTGAAGCTTTGATCGGAGCCATTCTTGCAACTCATTTGGGATTTGGTGACGAAAGATTGGGAGAAATTTGGGCGTATTAATGGCGGCTCTTAGTCTAGCGCTCTGCGGCTGCGGCTACGGCTGCTCAGTGCTGAGACAACCAAGATTCGATTCTACTGATGTGTTCGTTCTGGTTTACTATCACAAGAAAACACATCTGTTGTTTAGGATATCCTCGTGGACTTCATACAGCCTACAATGATCCTCTGGTGCCAGACAGTTGAAAGCTAGTTCTTGCAAACCAATGTATTTTCCACCATTGTGAACGTTGCGATTTGGTACGGTTATGGAGCAAGAAACGTGGACTTCCTACCGATTTCTCTTATACCGACACTATGTTCTCGCCTGTTACATATCCAAGAACCTTTCACATGTAGCTAATTCTACCTTGAACCGAAATTGTCAGGGAACTGGCCCTTACCAACCGGCCAAAAGGCTGAATCCGCTTGCTAGCTAGGCAAACGGCTCCCAACTCCACATATATAGCTGTCCCGCGACAGAAATGCCCAACCTGTCCCTGTCATTATCTTATAGCCAGTGCAGTCATAAAACATTAACAACCAAGAATTCTTCTTGGTGTTTCCGGATCAGTATTTGGAAAGTTTCGAAACCATTTTGATGGATATAGGTTAGGGATAACGGATGGTCATATGACAGTCAGGTCAGGTCAGATGTTTTCTGTCATCCTGACGTCAGATGTTTCTACTTGACAGCCAATAAGACAGCTTATATATATATTACTAAGGCTTTTGACCAA